>ERZ795049.3281-NODE-3281-length-17408-cov-6.188210_pt1 | contig 17408 bp, 16 predicted proteins | sample MGYA00375133_ERZ795049 | MGnify/ENA primary metagenome ERZ795049 (study PRJEB30178, sample SAMN05720147) | activated sludge metagenome | isolation source: anaerobic digester from wastewater treatment plant | place: Japan | collected 2015-04-20 ...
AGAAAAAAGATTGGAAAACTCACTGGACAAGTCGGTAAACGCTTCCTTAAAATTCCGTTTAACATTCTCGTCGAGGTATTTTCTATTAATGCCCGCAGGACTGGGAGTATTATACTCAATATCGAAAACTACAGAGCGGACTCCGAATTCACTCATGGTGATTAATGCGTCTGCCATATAGTTTCTCGGCCACGGCCAGGCTCCCAGTTTATCTATAGCCAGATCATTAACATCAAGCAGGAGAATTCTGGAATCCTGTTTAATTTCCGGACGGATTTTTAAAAAAGAATCAAAAAACAAGGTATTCAGGTTGGAAAACACCGAAAAAATTGAAAGCAGTATTATTACGGCTCCTATACCCAAGGGGATAAAGGCGTCTTTATACTTATTCTTTTTAAAACGTCCAGGTACATGCTGTGATTCTTTCATGGGTCCCCCAATTACTTTTTTTCTTTTTAAGGGTAGTATATAGAACATACCTTTGTCAAGAAAAGAATTAAAGTATTGTATTCTCCTGCGGTGTAGAATACAATGTAGCACCAAGGCGGTGCATTACAGGAGGCGGACATCACACAATACGATTCAATTCTGGAGCGGAGTAAGTCCAAACACAAAGAAATATTGCGAAAAATGAAGCATTTATCAAAACTCAGGAAAAAGGGTTTTGACGAGATTGTGCATCAGTTCCACGATGAGGTATTCGGCAGCATTGACTGTACTGAATGCGGTTTGTGCTGCAAAAATATGGGACCAATTTTCCGCAATACTGATATTAAGCATATTTGTTCTGCTGTCGGCCTGGATCCGAAAAAGTTCTTTGAAGAGAACCTTGTTCAAGATCCCGACGGGGTAGGATTTATGCTCAAAGAACTGCCCTGTCCTTTTCAGAATGAGGACAACACCTGCTCAATCTACGATGTTAGAACACTCTCCTGCAGTAATTTTCCGCATACAAAGTCTACAGGCATTCAAAAAAAACTGGTCGGGCTTGCCCTCGATTCTTTATACTGCCCCGCAGCTTTTTTAATATGTGAAAAAATTATTGAGACTTATTAGAGAATTCTTGAACCGCTTCTTTTGTGCCTATAATACTCCCTGTTTGTTTGCGTCTGCAAGTTCTCCCAGTATTTGAGCCGCCTTATTCATTTCTTCTGCGGTTAAGTGGGCGTAGCCGATTATACATAGAATTGTATCTGTTCCAGGATGTTCCAGCGTCTTAATTTTTACACCACTTTCCAGAGCTTTTTGTTCAAAAACAGTCCTGCTGCCGCTAAAAGGCAGTTCCAGAATAAAATGCAGTCCCGCATGTTCTCCAGTTATTCCTGCATGCGGCAGGTATTTTCCCATGGAACGGAGCATAATATCCCGCCGCTGTCTGTAAACCTTCCTTGTCCTGTTTATATGCCGTTCAAAGTGACCTTCCGTCATAAACTGCTCTATGACATGCTGCTCAATCCTTGAAACCGTACAGGAATAATGTTTAAAATACTGCTGATATATTGAAAGAAGTTTTTTTGTAAGTACCAGATAGCTAACTCTCATAGAAGGAGCTAAAGACCGTGAAAAAGTGCCCATATACAAAACCGAGTCGTTATCATCCATACTTTGAAGGGCGGGAAGGATTCTTCCGGTGTAATAAAAATCGCTGTCATAATCATCTTCAATAATGAAGGAGCCTGTGTTTTTTGCCCATGAGAGAAGTTCCTTTCTTCTTGAAAAAGACATAGTAATTCCCAGCGGAAACTGATGTGCGGGTGTAACGTAGACTGCGTTTATTGAATACGGTAAAGGATCAGCGGAGAGAAGCCGGTTTATCTTTATTCCTTCTTTGTCTACAGGAATTCCGGTGACTGTGCATCGTTCATCGGCAACAATAGAACGAATCTTCTCATAGCCGGGCTCTTCAAGTAAAAACTGCAGGTTTGCAGGACTCGGAGTGCCTGCCGCAGTTTCGCCATATTTCTGTATGATTTTTATTGCAAGCTGCAAAAGGTATTCTGTTCCCGCTCCAATAATTATGGAATCCCCGCTGCATAAAAGTCCTTTTGACCAGCTCAAATAGGTACTAATAGCGCTTCGGAATTCTTCTTCTCCCTGAGATTCTCCCTTTTTAAGAAAGAGACCGGCCTTATTGCCGCTGACAGTCTGTCGGTAGAGCTTTCGTAAAACAGTGTAAGGAAAAAGACTTTCATCGATGCGGTCTGCCTGCAGGTCTATACAATCTGTTTGGGAGGCAGTTGCCGTCATAGTCTGCTCTCTCCGTGCAGGAACGCTGTGCTGTGCTGTCTGCGTCCATCTTTTTTTAAGCGAACTGGAAATTGCGCAGACAAAGAAGCCGCTTTTGGGACGGGATTCAATATAACCTTCTGCAAGCAGCTCATAATATGCCGCTTCCACGGTGTTTTTACTGATTCCTAAGTCTGATGCGCAGTTTCTTATAGAAGGCAGTTTTTCCCCTGTCTTCCGTTTTCCGCTCACTATGTCGGATGCAAGAGAAGAGAAAACCCGGATATAGAGGGGAGAGGCAGTACCATTTTTGTCGGGACTTTCAGCTCTCATAATCTGTCCTTATAAAAAAGATAAAAACTGTAACTAAACATGGGTACAGTTTATGAGTATAGTACAGTAGTATTGAAAAGTACACTATCAGATACGAAAATTTTGGAGGATATTATGGCAGAAACCAGAGAAGAACGATACGCGCTTAACTGCGATTTAGCAAAGATGCTCAAGGGCGGCGTCATCATGGATGTGACGAATGTGGAAGAAGCAAAGATTGCAGAAGAGGCAGGCGCCGTTGCCGTAATGGCCCTTGAGCGCGTTCCGTCCGACATCCGCAAGCAGGGCGGTGTTGCACGCATGAGCGATCCGGAGATGATCGTTGCGATTAAAAAAGCTGTCAGTATTCCTGTTATGGCTAAGGCTCGAATCGGGCATATTATAGAAGCCCGTGTTCTTGAATCTCTTGAGATTGACTACATCGATGAAAGCGAAGTTTTAACTCCTGCCGATGATCAGTATCATATTGATAAAAAATCGTTCAAAGTGCCCTTTGTCTGCGGCTGCAGAAATCTTGGTGAAGCTCTCCGCAGAATAGGCGAGGGTGCTGCAATGATGAGAACCAAGGGAGAGGCTGGAACAGGCAACATTGTAGAAGCTGTCCGCCACATGAGAACCGTGCAGTCCGAAATTAGGAAACTTGTTGGGATGCCCCAGGATGAGCTTATGACTGCCGCTAAAGAAATGGGCGCACCCTTTCACCTTGTTGAACGCGTTGCAAAAGAAGGCAGACTTCCTGTTGTAAATTTTGCAGCAGGCGGTGTTGCAACTCCTGCCGATGCTGCCCTCATGATGGAGCTGGGAAGCGAAGGCGTCTTTGTCGGTTCCGGTATTTTTAAATCCTCGGATCCTTTAAAGCGGGCAAAGGCCATTGTAAAAGCTGTTGCATTCTGGAACGATCCTAAGATTATTGCAGAGGTAAGCACCGGTTTAGGTCCTGCTATGGACGGCATAGATGTCCGTCAGCTTGACGAAAAACAGCTTTTATCTGTACGGGGCTGGTAGTACGCAATGCACAAGACCATAGGAGTACTTTCACTGCAGGGCTCTTTTGAGGAGCACCTGCATAAACTTGCAGAACTCGAAAAAAAGATTGCACAAAAAGAAGCAGACACATTTTTATCCGGCATAAGCTCAATTTCTGCTATCAAAGTGAAAACACCGGAAGACCTCGAAAAAGTTGATGCTCTCATTCTCCCCGGCGGTGAAAGTACCACTATCGGCAAGCTCATCAGGATTTTTGATCTTTTTGAGCCCCTGCAGAGGCGCATACACACAGGACTCCCCGTATGGGGAACCTGTGCAGGCATGATCCTATTAGCAAAAGAAGTATATTTGTATGAGTCATACGACGGTTTTGAAGAACCTCATCTCGTTCAGAGTACGCCTCATCTTGCTGTCATGGACATAAGCGTGCTCCGCAACAGCTGGGGAAGCCAGCTTCACAGCTTTACTTCATCTGTTTCTGTCCCCTCTGTTTCCCCTAATCCCCTCCCTCTTGTGTTTATACGCGGCCCCTCTGTCCGCTCCATTCTCCCCGCTGCACAAGCCCCCCAAATTCTTGCTCAGACCGATTCCCAGATTGTTGCTGTACGGCAGAAAAACATGCTTGCAACCTCATTTCACCCCGAGCTTATAGAAGGCATAGAATTTTACGAGTATTTTTTGAAAATGACTTTGTAGCCTTTCCCGTTTATGCTTGTTTATTTGCTGTTTGACTTTGTGCAAATATAGTTTTATCTTAGTAGGTGTTCCGGTAATCTTTTATGATAAGACAGGCGGGTGTTTATGGGTAAAAAAGTGATGATTCTTTCTGCAAGTGCCGGCAACGGCCATGTACGGGCTGCACAGGCGTTAGAAGAGGCCTGCAGTAAGGACGAACGTATAAGCGAATTAGTCAACTTAGATGCGCTTGCATACACGAATAAACCCTTTCAAAAAATTTATTCACGCGGATATTTAGAAACGGTAAAGGCTGCCCCCGATTTATGGGCCTTTGCCTTTGACTCTACCGATAAACCCTGGCGTACACCCGGCTTTGTGCGCGCTATGCACAAGATTAATTCCCAGCCACTTGTTAAAAAAATTAAGGAGTTTCAGCCCGATATCTGCCTCTGTACCCATGGAATGCCGGCTGAGATCATTTCCGAGCTTATTCTGCAGGATAAAATACAGACAAACTTAGGCATCGTGGTTACCGATTATTATGTACACGCGCTGTGGTTTTTCGACATTTTTACCCGTTATTTTGTTCCCAAGGAAGAAAGTAAAATACACATGAGCACGCTCGGCATTCCCCCGGACCGCATTGTGGTTTCCGGTATTCCTGTCATGGACGCTTTTTCTAAAAAAGTGTCAAAAAAGGCTCTCAGAGAAAAACTGGGCATTCACGATTCGCTTCCGGTTGTCCTTCTCTCTGCAGGAGCCTTTGGTGTTATGAGCGCAGCAGACATAATGAGAATTCTTTGTGCAATTAATTCGCGCTGTCATATTATTGTCATATGCGGTAAAAATGAAAAGCTTAAAAATTCGCTCGATGTGTACATAGCAGAAAATAAGCGGACGCTCCACAATTCATACACAATTATTGGATTTACCGATGCAATTCATGAATATATGAAGGCTGCAGACCTTTTTATTGGAAAACCCGGCGGTCTTTCCTCTACCGAATGCATGGTCAGCGGCCTCCCTATGGTCATTTGGGATCCCATTCCCGGACAGGAAATTTATAATACCTATCACATTCTGGAAAACGGCGCCGGTGTAATGCCGTCAAATGCGCTTACCATAGGTGCTAAGGTAGATGAAGTTTTAGCATCACCTGAACGGCTTGCACAGATGAAGCAGAATGCTCTTGCCCTTTCCAAGCCGCATGCCGCCTCCGATATTGTGAATGCTATGCTTGAGCATGAAGGTGAAACTCCGGTAAAAGCTTTTAAAAGAATCCTGTAAAATTATTCTTGACAGAAGCAGACTCTCCTGATATCATGTTACTATAAATAGTAACTAATTATCACATTTAAAGGAGTTTTCAAATGGATTATTTTAAGCAGTTTCCGAACACAGAAGGTTATTTCGGCAATTTCGGCGGTTCCTTTATTCCGCCGGTGCTTCAGTCGGAAATGGACAAGATTACCGAGGCTTATTATTCAATAAGCAAGAGCCATGAGTTTATATCAGAATTGCGTTCAATAAGAAAGCATTATCAGGGCAGACCTACTCCGATCTACTTCTGTAAACGCTTGAGCGAGATGTACGGCGGGAGAATTTATCTAAAAAGAGAAGATTTAAATCATACCGGAGCTCATAAGCTGAATCACTGTATGGGCGAGGGGCTTTTAGCTAAATACCTCGGAAAGAAAAAGCTCATTGCAGAGACAGGAGCCGGACAGCACGGTGTAGCTCTTGCAACTGCAGCTGCCTACTTCGGCATGGAATGTGAAATTCACATGGGTGAAGTCGATATTGTAAAAGAACATCCAAATGTTGTCCGCATGAAGCTTCTGGGAGCAACCGTTGTGCCGGTTTCACACGGATTAAAAACATTAAAAGAAGCTGTGGACTCGGCTTTCGAAGCCTATCTTAAAGATCCTGTAAATTCAATTTACTGCATCGGTTCTGTTGTAGGACCTCATCCATTCCCGATGATGGTGCGCGATTTTCAGCATGTTGTAGGAATTGAAGCACGTGAACAGTTTATAGAAATGACAGGCGAGCTTCCCGATGCTGTCGCTGCCTGCGTAGGCGGCGGATCAAACGCAATGGGTATATTCTCAGGCTTTATTAATGATCAGGATGTAGAACTCTACGGTGTAGAGCCCACAGGACGTTCTTTAAAAATGGGCGATCATGCAGCAAGCCTTTCATATGGAAAGCCCGGTGTGATTCACGGATTTAAAACCTATCTTTTACAGGACGAAAAGGGCGAGCCTGCTCCTGTATATTCAATAGCATCGGGTCTTGATTACCCTGGAAGCGGTCCTGAACACTGTATGCTCAAAGATACAAAACGGGTGAATTATGAAACTGCAAATGACAAGGACTGTCTTGAAGCCTTTTACAAATTATCCCGTTATGAGGGTATAATTCCGGCTCTTGAAAGTTCTCATGCCGTAGCCTATGCCTTAAAACATGCAGAAAAAAATAAGAGAAAATCCATTCTTGTAAACTTGTCCGGTCGCGGCGATAAAGACGTTGATTTCGTTGTAGATAACTACGGCATCGGCGACGAGTATTTCAAATAAGCGATGCATTATCAGTGTAGAAATTAAACAAAAAGACATGTGCTTTCACGGTACATGTCTTTTTTTATGCAGCAGCGGTGGTGTATGGCATTTTCTTCTGGTTTTGTACTATACTTAGTTTTACAGACTGATATGTTCATTGGGTCGGAGGCAGTATGGATGCATATACATTAGTTAGAACAGAACACTTAAACCATAATGGAAAATTATTCGGCGGGCAGCTTTTAAAATGGGTCGATGAGTATGCATGGCTTGCTGCGGCCAAAGAATTCCCGTGCAATATTTTGGTGACAAGGGCAATGGAACACATTGAATTTCGTCATACGGTTCCTAACGGAGCAATTTTACGCTTTCACATGGAAAAAGTGCGGCAGGGGGTAACCTCTGCAGATTTTACTGTTGACGTGTATTCAGATACGCGGGCAGGCGAGCGGGAAAGGTATATTTTTTCAAATAAGGTTACCTTTGTCGCTATTGATGAAGAGGGAAAAAAAACACCTCTTCTCGTGCAGCCTAATCCCGAAAATAAAAATTGCGCGGATTATCGCTGATCATTTTCTGCTTTGTGTCGAGCCCCAGGGGCGATTGTTCGAAACCCCGGTAATATGCAGTGAGCGATTCCATTTTTAGAAGTGTTAAGGGCCAGTCGGTACCAAAAAGAAGCCGTTGCGACACAATATCGCGGACTGCAGGGCTTAGGCTGTTTATCAGATCCTGTAAATCTTTCCAATAAGACGTATCAACACCGTTAAAAGAAACATCAGCATATACATTAGGATACTTCAGCATCAGTTCAATAATTTTATCCCGCCAAGCGGTCTGTTTCCTCCGCAGGCTGGTAACTGTGTACTGGTTTCCAAAATGAGCTATATCAAGGTACAGGTTCGGATGTCGTGCAAGCACTTTTTCCCACTGCTCCGGACTGGTCCATTCATATGAGGCGCTTTGAGAAACAACCCTAAACCCCTGGTCATCGCAGTGTGTAATAATCGGTATGCCTCGTTCTTCGCAAAAGGTATATAAATAATCAAGTTTTTCCCACTCATCCGGGTGTGCCGGAAACGGATTAAAATCGAGAGGAGGGTAGAGTTTAAGTCCGGCAAAGGCATTTGCATAGGGACTGCCTTCAATAACGTTATTTTCAGTTATATTTTCCCACCCTGATAATATCTCGTCTGCGCTGCCGGACCAGGATCCAAAATACCTTTCCAAAAAAGCTGCCAAGTCTTCTTTGTTCCAATTTGACGGATTAATTCCCATAAACGGTCTGACAATAAGTCTTCCCCCGGGATTTTTGCTTCTGTATTCATATATACCCTTAAGAATGTCGTACCCCTGTGTTTCGACTGCGTGGGCAGGACTGTCCTTATAATAGGTATTAAGAACGGTATTGCGGAGGTCAAAATCCATAATGAGCGGCGAGATTACAAGATAGGAGTACGTATTTCCCATCATGGTAATACCTGTATCGCTAATAAAGGGAGTAAGCTGCTTTACCTGAGGTTCTATTACAGTGGTTCCTGTAATAGATTCCTGTGTGATTTTTAATGCATCCTTAATTGAGAGGGTGATGGGGTCTGCTTCAATTTTTGTCGTTGTTACCTCATACTTGCCTCGTAAATCCTGTTCATAGAGCTGTAAAATATCACCCGCAGAACGTTCCATAACCGCCAGCAGGTTTCTTGATGACTTTGTCGTCTGGAAAAAATCTTTAAAAATGTAATCCTGCGCAGACATAACGCTCATTGACTGTTCGAGAGGATTTTTTTCGACATAGGAAATGTATGCTGACCATGCAACGTGATTTATCTGCAGTACATGGAGATGGCAGTCAAAGGCAAATGTATTATGGGGTGTTGTGTTTTTAGGATTTGGTGTTTGTTTTGTCCCGGGGCTACTATCTATGACTGCTGCAGGTTCCGGGGCTTGCTCTGTTATTGTTGAACGGGCATTAATCTTTTTAGTATTGCATGAGAAGAGGATTGCAGAAAAAAGCATAATGATGCAAACAAAGGCAAAAGGTATATTTTTTTTTGTCATAGAAAAATTTCCTTCCGGTGTTGTGTTCCTTTTTGTTCGAGCAATTCTTGAAGTTTTTGCCCGGCATCAGCATGGTGAAATAAATCAATGGTAAAGCGGTTCATTGAAAAATGCTGAAAAACAAATACCTTGTTAAAACAATTCTCTTTCTCTCCGGATACAGGAAAAGAACTGGTATAGGTATTTTTTAGAGTATCTCTGTACAAAGAAAATATCCCCTTTCCCTTGAGTTCTGCATAGCCGACGAGCCATAAAGGACAGCCTAACTGTATATGAAGTTCTGCTGTTCTTTGTGCCATCCACATTTGACTTTCATCGATTAATGACTGAATTAGGGGGTCCGAGGCGGCAAGGGCTTTCAATTCCTTTGTTTTGGCGGTATGAACAGGGGTCTTATTTAAAATAATAACGTTTTTACGAAAATCAATATCAAGCTCAGGATGCTTCTTGAAAAAACCGGCTGCAATTTTCCCGGAAAGCCCTACAAGGTACTTGCGGTTTTTGTGCAGCTGCTCGTCTTTCCCCGGATTATCTGCAATTACTATGAGTTTGATGCTGTCCTGATCGCAAACAGCGTCAAGCGCAGTATTATACACTATGGGATTTTCAAGGGGATACAGTGGTACTCCGTCGTTCAGAGCTGCCTTACTCTGCAGAACCGACAGCCCGAGAATTTCCGCCTTTTGCTCCCACACAGCGCATTGTTTTTTAAAATCTTCTTTGAATGAGCAAAAAGATGCCCACTGGTCCTTTGTCACTAAGGATCCCCTTATTGAGTGCTGTTTACGAGCAGTGCTCTTAGTTTTTTAGTACCGAGCCTTTCTTAAGCGGACCTGTTCAATGTCGCTGCTGAAAAGTTCACGAAGATCATTTAAGCCCAGAGCCATGAGGGCCATGCGGTCAATGCCGATTCCCCATGCAAGAACAGGAACATCAATGCCCATTGGCTTTGTGACCTCGGGCCGGAAAATTCCGGATCCGCCTAGTTCGAACCATCCGAGAACCGGGTGCTTAATATGTACTTCGATTGAAGGCTCTGTAAAAGGGAAGTAGCCGGGAACATATTTAACATCTGTTGCCCCCGCAATTTCAACGGCAAACATTTCTAAAAAGCCCAGAAGGGTTTTCAAGTTTACCTCATCGCCGAGTACTATGCCTTCAGTCTGATAAAAGTCAGACAGGTGGGTTGCATCAACCTTGTCGTAACGGAAACAGCGTGCAATACCAAAGTATTTACCGGGTATTTTAGCCTTTGCCAGCTGATGTGCAGAAAGTACAGTGCCCTGGCTGCGCAGAATTAAGCGGCGGGTAAAATCTTTATCAAACTGATAATTCCAGCCCCGGCTTCCTGTATTTCCGCCGTTCATGTGAGCTGCAGCTACATTTGAAAGGAAGGGTTCCTCTATAGATTTTGCATGGGTCGGGTTTTTTACAGAATAGGCATCGTGAATGTCGCGGGCTGCGTGGAACTGCGGCATAAAGAGCGCATCGGAGTTCCAGAATTCAGTTTCAACAAGAGGACCGTCAAACTCTTCAAATCCGAGAGAACATAATTTATCTTTAACGCTTTCAAGAAATGAAACATACGGATTAGTTCTTCCGGGAATTATGCGTGCAGGAGGAACGCTTATGTTGTAGCCTCTAAACGAAGCATTTTTCCATTCGCCTGTAGCAAGCATTTTAGACGTAAGACTTCCTATTTCGTCTCCGGTAATACCTGCCGTTTCAAGAGCCTTTTCAACTTCAAGAGCTTCTTTTGTTAATGCGTAGACAACAGTTTCTCTTTCTACAATACGGAAGGCTGCATCTGCAGCTCCTCTTTTTTTTGCCAGGGTGCTTATGGCTTCAATCTCCTGTGCGTTTAAATCTGAGTGATTGAGCATGCCGTCAGGAGAAGAAAGTGCTTTTTTTAACAGTGCATCAATTATTACAATACGGCTTGTATTTTCCTTTCCTGTGTGAGACGCTTTTTTTTCTGCATCCATTGCAAGAATTCCTTCTTTCGAAAGGTTGCCGAATGCACTGCCTACATCTTTGTTATCAATAGAAAGAGCCTGTGCAATCTGCGGAAGAAAAGCGGGTCCTGATGTTTTTAAAAAACTGATAATTCTTTGCTCAACAGTACCCTGTTCGGCAAATGTTTTACCAAGCTCGGTAATTTCATAGAAGGTATGAGGTTCCTTTCTTACAACAACTGCAAGTTCTTTGCCAGAAAGCCATGAAAAAGCCTGATTAGCATGGCCTTCCTTATAGGAAAGTTCCTTCTGCAATTTTTCAGAGGTAAGTTCAACAGCTGGTTTATATGAACGCAGCACCCTGATTTCCAGGGGGTGTAAATTTTTAATGAGTGTTTGAATATCCATTTAAAGCTCCATGTTTATGCGCTAGTTTAAGAATTTGATAAACGCTGTGTAATAGGCAACCTTATTTACATTGTCATATTTTGTAACAGCTTTTTCTATATATGTATAAAAAAAATATCCCCGTTCTTTAGTAAATTTCTCCGCCCGTTCTTTTATGGCAATCATTGCATTTCCCTGTTCAAAGGTACCGGCAGGGCAGGAATAAATAAATCGTGCTTCATCAAGAGATGGAATAAACTCGATTGTCATAGAAACAAGTTTATCTTTTTCCTGAATAACCTCTACCTGCTGCTGTTTTTGAGCCCACAAACCGCCGATTATGAAGAATCCAATCAGAAAACAAACCAAACTTTTTTTCATACTGCCTCCGTTATACTTTATATTAATATAAAGTATACGGTATTATTTTACCCACTTGTAGAAAAAAATCAAGGTCGGCAGTATAAAAGCCCGAATCAATATATAATCGCGGAGTTTTAATAAGGAGAACAGCACCCTGTATTTCTTTGGGCTTATTTCTTTCTATTCCCTGAGCATAGGAGCGTACTGCCTGTTTGAGCGCCTGCTCATAGGCTGTTATAATACCCGCTGTTCCGTCAGAAACCCTTCCTCTCCCTGTTCCGCTGATTTTCGGGTAAACAACCGAATCCCATGCCTTTTTTTGTGCAAGCATGACAGGCGATCTGGCGTATTCAAGCCATACATAAAACCGCTCGTTTTCTATGCGCGGATCTTTGAATGAAAGACGGTCGTCGTTTTTTGGAAGCGTACTTTTAGGAGTAAATTCAAAATATTCCTGAACGTTTCTTTGACTGTCAGAAGGGGTGTATGAAAAATCCCAGCCGAAAATCATGCCTTCAAGAATAAACGGAGCAAGTTTTTTCAGTTCATTAACAGAATGTTCATAAAAAATGTCTGACGGTTCAATTTCTCTGCCCGGTTCCGTTTCAAGGAGTGACCAGACTTCAATTCTAAGGAGGTTTTCGGCTCCCTCTGTTTGCGGGAGCGGTGTCTGTCCTGCAAGAACAAAAGAGAAGAGCAATAAAAGGAAGATTATCGGAAGGCGTCTTTCCATACTTTCCACGGGCTTATGCCCATACGTATTCGAATATAAAGCCAGGCGCAGGCAAAACCTGCAAGGTGAGTCATGTGAGCTACCCCGGATCTCACACTTAAAAATTGATTGAAAATTTCAATACCTGCATAAATGCCTATGAGAATAGGAGCCGGGATGGGAAGAATTCCCCAAATAAAAATTTGTGAACGGGGAAAAACAACTGCATATGCGAGCAGTACGGCATAAATTGCACCGGAAGCCCCGAGTAAGAAGACTCCATAATTACCGGAAAAATAGTAGACTGCAAAGGAAAAAACCCCGCAGAGGAAGCCGGAAACCAAATAAAGAAGAAGAAACTCCTTGCTCCCGATTGCTCTTTCCAGGGTCAGTCCGAAAAATAAGAGTCCCAGCATGTTAAACACCAGATGCGACAAGCCGCCGTGTACAAACATGTAGGTTAGAAACTGCCAGTACATAGAATTTCTAACAACATTAATAACATTGAGAGAAAGATAATTATACAAATTAGGGTTTATTGAGGTGAGCAGGTAAATGAGAATATTTACACCAATGATATAAAAGGAAACACTGTTAAATGAATAGCGGAATGGTTTCCGGATTGTCTTTAAAAACCCCATATTACTCCTCTGCAGATGTAGAAGGGGTAGCTGCCAGCGTAACTCTGTTTCTTCCGTTCCGTTTAGACTGATACAAAGCCTGGTCGGCGAATTCTACTAACTCTTTTGCAGTCATCGGTGTGTCGGGCTGGCACACTGCAACACCGATAGAAATTGTTACATGCATTGTATTATTTTCATAGGATAAGGTCTTTTTCTCTATTTCGTTACGGATCCGTTCTGCAACAAGCATAGCGGCCGATGCCTCTGTGTTGTAAAGCATAACAACAAATTCTTCACCGCCGTAGCGCCCTGCCATATCCTGTCCGCGAATACCGTCAAAAATTGTTTTAGCTACCTGTTGAAGAACATAATCTCCGCAGGCGTGACCGTAGGTATCGTTGAATTTCTTAAAAAAGTCTATGTCGAGCATCATAACTGCTATTGGGAGCCCATTCATTTGAGAAAATTCCATCTTCTCTGCAAGAACTGTATAGAAGTAATGCTTAAGTTTAAGGTGAGTCATCATATCTGTAGTTGTCATTTCGATGAGAGACGCATTGTTAATGGCAATAGCAGAAAGGGATGCAATATTCATCATCTGCTGGCGGTCATACTCGTTGTACGAAACACCTTCTCCTAAATCAATTCTTTCTCCCAGCAGAAGAATACCGTTAAGGTGGTTTTTCTGCTTAAGCGGCACAATGAGAGATGGATTTAAAGATGCAATCTGCTCTAAAAGATCTTCACCGCCGAAAGCTTTTTCAAATTCGTCGAGTGTGTAGCTTACATTGTGTTCAGCAAGAAATGAAACTATAGGATGGGTTATTGGAATATTGTAGGAAATTGTATCTAAAGGTTCGAGACCATTGTAGTTTGAATCGAGGGTAAAAAAGTCGGAATCGAAGGTTTTGAGAACAAAGACACCTGCTCCTAAAACACGCATCTGGCACATGCAGACATACAGAATCGATTCTATTAGAGTTGAGTACTCAAGAACAGAAGATAAGCTTTTGGATATTTCCAGGAGCTGTTTATAATCATACAACTGCTTTTCATACGATTCAATAGCACTGTCATGCAGAGTTTTTTTGCTTTTTCTAGAAGTTTGTTTCATGTATTTTTCTTCTCAACATCAGCTATTATAACATAATTTTGCATAATATCAAGGAAAATCCTCCATTGGGGATACTGTTTTTCTAATAAATCTGCATTATCTTTATTTCTTGTTGATGTTATGAGGATTTTTATGTTTGAAATGTCTGCTGCAGAGGATTTTTTGGATTCAGATAGTAAGGCCGCAATTTTAATATGGAGATCATTAAAATAATTAGTTTGCGACTCAATAAGCGTTCTTGCCTGGGAATTTGCATTTTCAATCATCTGTGTCATTTTTTTTATTAAATCGGTATTCTGCTGGCCTTCGGTGGTATAACTTTTAATAAGCTGAATATCATTTTCTCCGTTTTTTTCAAAAGTTTTTTCAAATTCTGCAATTCTATTTTTACACTCGCTGCAGGCAAAAACAGAAGCTGCGAATTCTGTTTTATACAGCGGATTATTAAAAAAACCTTCAACAACAATATCATTGAGAAGCGACAAAATCTGATCGGTTATATATATTCGTACAAAGGTGTTAAGTATTTGAACAGGGGTTATGAATTGAAAAGACTCTGTAGAGTTCTGTTGAAGATACTCATTGTTTTCATGATTATACCCGCGAAGTGTTATAAGCTCTCTGGTTCCGAAAAGTTCCATAAGCTCTTTGGTGATTTTTAAATCCTGAAATTCCGATCTGATCCTCTTTGTATCTGCATCAAACTGCTTTCGTATTCGTTCTTTGAACGGCTGAATTAATTTTCTGGTATATTGTGCTGTCTGAAGCTGAAATTCCATGGTATTTTTTGACAGAAAAATCATCTTCTGCAGGGTGGATTGTGTCAGTATGTTTCTAAAAACTGCATTTATTTTTTTTATTGACTGAATGAGTTTTTGATTCTCTTCTTCGGATAAAGAACTCCCTTTGCGAAGCTCTGCAAGTGCAGTTATTGCACGTGCTTCGGGAACCTTAATATCGAGCGAGGCTGATACATAATAGATGTCCATCAGGGTATGTTCAACATCCGTTAACAAAACAGGACGAAATTCCGGAGTGTAAGAAGGGTTATCAGCTGAAAAAGAGGGATCAAACTGGTGCAGTATTGAAACATAATTGAATCTGCAAATATCCACAAGGCGGTCTATTTCCCGGATTACCTTCTCAATTCTTTTAAAGTCCTCGTTCTCAAGCAGGTGCAGTATTTTCTCAAGCCTCTTATGCTGTTCTTCATAAATTTTGTGATCCTCTCCTGTTTGCTCGAGCTCTCTTTTTCGTGAATCATAGTTTAGACTGTTCCACAAATCTCTGCTCTCTGCAAAAAAACCTGTAGTAATGAGCATGTCGGTGTATTTATTTGATTTCTGGTTATCGTCTCCGGCTATAGTTTCTGAAAAAAGGTTAAAAAGAACTTTTGATTCCGTATAAAGAATATGAAAAAGTTCTGCAATATTGGGGGTAAGAAAGCCGTTTTTATACAACTGGGGCTGAATATTCTTTAATTCATTTTCAAAATGCTTTAATTCACCTTTAAAATGAGTTTCTGAGTTTTTAGGAGAGAAGATGTTTTTTAAAATTTGTATTACTGCACTAAAAAATGCCATAGGCATATTGTAAGATGAATAAGATATTTTTACAATAAATAATGAGAAAAAATACCTTTATAATCAGAAGCCTTTTCTGCCTTAACAATAGCGCTTCGTAAGGAGGGGCCTCCAAGAAGACCCTTTGAGTATCCGCAGAAACGCTTCCGCATCTCTCTGCATGCAGATAATTCACCTGTATCTTCTATTAAAAGCTCTAATTCTTCCATCCCGGCGCGTATTCTTTCTGCGGGGTCAATTTCGTTGTATGTTCCTGTTGTTAATAATTCTATTGTCTGCCGGAAAATAAAAGGGTTCCCCATGGCTCCGCGTGCGAACATAACTGCGCAGCAGTCTGTTTGTTCAAACATACTTTTTGCATCTTCCGGACTGAATACGTCTCCTGAACCAAAAACAGGTATTTTGTTTTTTAATACTTTCACCAATTCCGCAAGAATCGTCCAGTCAGCCTTTCCTTCGTAGCCTTGAGCTCTTGTCCTGGCATGTATGGTTACTGCTTTTGCCCCCGCTTCATAGGCGGCAAGCGCTGCTTCTTTCCATGTTAAATTCTGGGCATCCCAGCCCGAGCGGATTTTTACTGTCACAGGAGTTTCTCCTGCAGCTTGTACCACAGCACGGGTTATGGCGTATAAGTGTTCCGGATCTTTAGTTAATGCAGAGCCTGCGCCCGACTTAATTATCTTCGGGACGGGACATCCGGCATTAATATCTATAAGAGATGGTTTGTGATCGCGGATTACAATACCTGCAGCTTCCTGCATTGCGTGAGGGTCTCCTCCAAACAGCTGGACTGCAAAAAGCTTTTCATTTTCTGCGCGTAAAAGAAGCTGCTGGGTTTTACCGGATCCTCTGTACAAGGCCTCTGAAGATACCATTTCCGTATAGCATAGAGATGCTCCGCCTTTAATGCAGACAGATCTGAAGGATCTGTCTGAGTAACCGGCAACCGGTGCAAGGAACAGGTTGCCGGGAATGAGAAGATCCCCTATTGATGCGGGATGGTAATATATGCTCATGGATAAATCTTATTCAGGCAGCCGGAAAAATTTACAGCTGTTTTTCCATAGCTGGGCGCTTATTTCTTCAAGTTCAATATCCAGCAGGTCCGATAAAAAGCGGACCGTTGACGGTGTATATGACGGCATATTACGATTTCCTCTGAATTCGGCCGGAACCATGAAAGGGCTTTCAGATTCGACGAGAATTCTGTCGAGGGGAACATTCAGAACTGTTTCATGTAAATTTCTTGCGTTGCGGTATGTTAAATTCCCAGCAAAGGAAAAATAAATGTTGAGTCCGAGTGCTTTTTTTGCATAATCTGCATCTTCAGAATAACAATGCAGTACAGCGCCTGCATCCGGTATGCGTTCGCTTAAGATGTCGAGGACATCTTTACCTGCATCGCGGTTATGAATTATTACCGGAACATTCATTTTTTGAGCTATTTCCAATTGAGTAATAAATAACTCAATTTGAGAGCGCTTATCTCCAAATTTGCGGAAATAATCTAAGCCTGTCTCTCCGAGGGCTATAACATTCGGTAGTTTTAGTCCGTTTTCGATGGTTTGAATCCAATCTTTTCCAGGATTCGTAACTTCGGACGGAGCTACACCAACTGCGTGGTAAACACCCGGAACCGACTTGAGATTTGCGTATACCTGTGTAAAGTCATGTAAACTATTGCAAATGCTCACAATACGAGAAACGTGTGCTTGTTTTGCTTCCTGTATAACACGAAGCTGTTCAATAGGGTCATCATAAATCAACCCTATGTGGGCGTGAGTATCAAAAAACTGCATGGCTTTCTTCCAAAAAAGGTAACAAAAGA
>ERZ795049.3294-NODE-3294-length-17338-cov-7.223919_pt1 | contig 17338 bp, 14 predicted proteins | sample MGYA00375133_ERZ795049 | MGnify/ENA primary metagenome ERZ795049 (study PRJEB30178, sample SAMN05720147) | activated sludge metagenome | isolation source: anaerobic digester from wastewater treatment plant | place: Japan | collected 2015-04-20 ...
GAACTTCGCTGGTTTGATTACTGGCTGAAGGGCATTGAAAATGGGATCATGGATGAACCTCCCATTTATTACTATCTGATCAATGCTGCTTCGGAGGACGAGGCGTGGCGATTTGCCTATCAGTGGCCGCTGCCAAATGACAGGAGTGTAGACTATTACTTTGGAGCACCTGGCCCGTCGGATGTTTATCACTCTGGTGTCAATAATGGGACGCTCAGCACAAGCGCGCCTACAGTCGCCGATGCTCATGATCGATATGCCGTCGATTACACCGTTACGGCTGCCAATCGTGATCAGAAGGGCATGACCTACACCACCGATGCCCTGACCTCAGATACGAACGTGAGCGGCAATCCGGTAGTTCACCTCTGGATTTCTTCGACAGCCACCGACAACGATTTTCTGGCTTTCATTTACGACGTTGATGAGAACGGGAATGCAACTCGAATACCGGGGACGGAGGACGGCCAGATAAGAGCATCGCTTCGGGCGCTCAACGACCCGCCGTTCAACAATTCAGGGCTTCCTTATCACCGGTGTTTTGCCGAAGACTACCAACCGCTCACTCCAGGAGAGCCGGTCGAGCTGGTGTTTGACATGGCGCCACTCGCCTACAACTTTGGAGCAGGGCATCGCATCAGGCTAGTTATCTCCTGTGTAGCGATTCCGAGAAGAAACGCCCCAGCCATAACCCCAGTACTAGATCCTGCGCCGGTCGTCAGCTTCTATCGGGATGCGACTCGCAGTTCCTACATCACACTGCCGGTCAATGCTCCCGTAGCAGCGACGGTCGACAAGATGGAGTCGAGCGGGAACAGAGTACAGGCCGTCATTTCATTCCCCAAGGCGATGGACAGCCGTTACTTGCAGGATATCCAGCCCGAGTCCATCAAGTCCCAAGGTGTGCCCGCTGAGTCGGCAGAGGTAGATGGAAACACCCTGATCGTCACGTTCAGCAATGGCGATTTGGCAGAGCATTTGCGAAGTGGAGAGATCATAACAATAGAGGGGAGGTTCGGGAACGAGTTCTACTACGGGGATGAGATGTGCTTCGTGGGCGAATTCACCAAGCCATTACGAGACTGATCTTCTGGCTGTTGTCGACGGTAAGCGCTAGTGTCTCGTCAAGTGGTGCAAAAGGACGTGTGCATCCTCATGGGCCGGCGCGTTGAGAGTCCCCTTTCTATGTACAAGCGGCAGCCGCACCGGGTGTGGCCTGCTATTCGGCAGCGGTCACGATGCAGTGCGCTTGCGCATGGACTCGTGGCTGAAGCTGCGACGCTCAGCCCGTCAGCCGCCGCTGATTTCCGTGAGGGATGGGCTCATCAGGCGCGCGCCCATCTGCAAAGCCGAGGCGCCTCTCGCTCCGAACTTGCGCAGATACTCCGATCAGCGCCATGTTCTGCCCGGCCATCGTGTTGCATCTCTTTTCAGGATTGCCAGCGCAACGCCTCAAAGGGAATGTACGCGATGGCCCTTTTTGTCAAGGCCCGAGTGCTTTGGCACCACTATCTGAGATATCATCCACCATACACTTCACCGCCACCCTAGGCGCCAACGATCAGGCGCGGTCGCGCCAAGGCGAAAGGAGGTGACCTTAGGCTCGACTCTCAAATCCGGGTTGACGCTTGTAGTCGAAGATGCTCAACTTCCCAAGGAGAGGAGAACACCGATGAAGAGGCGCATTGGTATTTCGGGCCTGGCCCTAGTTGTGGTGCTCTCAGGAATGCTGGTCGGCTGCGGCAGTCAGCAGCCAACCGCCACCGTGGCTGCGCCCGCTCCCACTGCTGTGCCCGCGACTACTTCTGCCGCACCCGCTCCCACCGATGCCGCACCCGCTCCCACCTCTGCTCCAACTACTGCTCCGGTCGATACGCCCAAGTCTGGCGGTACTGTGACCATTCTTGTCAAACAGCTTCCGCCATCCATGGGCAACCTGAAAGCGAGTGCTCCCATTCCGGACTATCTCTTCCCTGTCGTGGAGACCCTGGTGGGCGTGACATCGGAGGGGCTGGCGCCCACCAAACTGGCTACCGGCTGGAAGATCGCCGAGGACGGCTCGTCGATCACGTTCGAGCTTCGAAAGGGCGTCAAGTTCCACGACGGCACCGACTTTAATGCTGAAGCGGTCAAGTGGAACGTGGATGTGATCCGAGACCAGAGCGCAGAACTGAAGGTCATCACCTCGATCGACGTGGTAGATGAATACACGGTGAGGTTCAACCTCTCAGAATACAGCAATTCGCTCCTCGTTCACATGTCCTGGAAGAATGGGATGATGATATCACCCGCCTCCGTCGAGGGCCGCTCCGACGAATATGTCGCCACCCACCTGATTGGCACCGGCCCCTTTGTGCTCGAGGAGTTTCAGGTGGACACGAAGGCGGTGTTCAAAAAGTTCGCCGACTACTGGGACGAGGGCAAGCCCTACCTGGATGGTATGGAATACCTCGTAGCGGCTGACCAAAACACGGCACGGACCGCGTTCCTGAGCGGCGAGGCGCAGATGTGGGACTATCTCGACGCTAGAAACGCCCCGGATTTGAAGGCGGCGGGACATAAGGTCAACACCTGCCCCGGGCTTGCCCGAGTGATGCAACCTGATAGCGTCAATCCCGATTCCCCTCTTGCCAAGAAGAAGGTCCGCTGGGCTCTCGAACATGCTATCGACAAGCGGGCGATCGCGGATGCGTTTGGCTACGGCACCTGGTCGGCCACCGTGGGGCCCTGCGCATCCATCCACCTGGGGTGTCCTGTCGCCGAAGAGAATGCGCGCAACTTCGACCCCAAGAAAGCCAAGGAATTGCTGGCCGAAGCCGGCTATCCCGATGGCTTCAAAATGACCATCTACTCCGTGCGCAGCATCGATGACGAGCTGCTGATCGCCATTCAGGCCTACCTTGCGAATGTCGGGATCGATGCCGAGGTGCAAAAACCGGACTCGGCCACATTGAGCTCGCTCCGACGGGAGGGCTGGCAAAATGGCGTCCTCCTTCAAGGGCTAACGACAGATAGCCCGAGCTACGTGACGGCGCTGCAGATCGATGGACCTCATAAACTCAACGCCTCCAGCACGTTAGTTCCTGCGGAGTACAAAGATCGGCTGGCAAAAGTCGCAGCGGCACGTGACGCAGCTACAGAGAAGAAGCTAAGCGAAGAGTTGGTCCGGTATGTTCAGGAGGAAGCCATTTTTATCCCCGTGGTCGTCGAATCGCGAAACTGCGCCTATCACTCACAGGTCCATACGGATCTCGAGGCCTATTCGATCCACTTCTGGAATCCGGCTGATACCTGGATAGAGCAGTAGACTGGGTAATAGCTCGCACAGTCTGAACCCGTTCTGGAGTCCCTTCACAACGGGAGGGACTCCAGAACGGACTCCTCTCGTTCATGGATGTTCGGTTTCCCCGCGTCACCATGCCCGTTGACATTGCGCCGTCAGATGACGTGCGTCGCGTGCTTTGCCGAGTCGTGGTCAAGCAGGCGAATCTGAAGCGGAATGGGCGGCTCAGTACTGAGATCGAGGCGCATTGCGAATGAGCCTGCAGCACAGGAGAACACCACCTGTCTACTCAGTTGTGACAGCGCGAATGGCGTTTCTGCATATCCTGACAAACACAGAATGGCGGAGGGAGTTGACATGGCTAGGATATGGGATGATGTGGTGACAGAGAGGGACAGGCTGGTCTACGAGGCCGCTGGGTATGGCCAGAGAGTGGGGTTTGGCAGGACCCCCGCAATGCTCATAATTGACGTAACCTACAACTTCACTGGCGATAAGCCGGAGCCCATTCTGCAATCGGTCGCCAAATTCAGCCGTAGCTGCGGACTCGAGGCCTGGGAAGCGGTAAGCAAGATTCGACAATTGCTGGAGGTTGCGCGGCCGAAACGGATCCCAGTCTTTTACAGCATTGGCCGCAGAGAGAAGGAAGCATTGCCGCGCGGGCGGATGGGGAAGAACCGACGAGCAGTGCCAGAAGCGGGTTCCCTGGGGAATCTGGACCAGAAGATCGTGGATGAGATCGCACCACAAGGGAACGATGTGGTGTTGACGAAGACCAGGCCCAGTTTCTTCTTTGAGACACCCCTGTTAGGCCACCTTCACGCACTAGGGGTGGATTCACTGTTGATATGTGGCTGCACCACGAGCGGCTGCGTGCGGGCTACTGCGGTGGACGCCACCGACTATGGCTTCCTTACCACCGTGGTAGAGGACTGCTGCTTCGATAGAGGACAGGTATCGCACAAGGTCAGCCTCTTCGATCTGCATCAGAAGCACGCGGATGTGTTGCCACTCGCAGAGGTGCTAGAGTGGCTAGAGGGTCTGTCCATTCCTTAGCTCGGTTGGAGCGATTTGGGCTCCGATAGCACGGTCGTCACACTAGATATCGGCGAGGACGAAACAAGGCGGACCAGTCCCCCATGACCGATTGGGCACAACGCACGGCGAAAACGCCCACAAGCCGCCTGTGGCGGCCAAGGGGGCTATGCTACGCGGCGCCTGGCGGCTGTTTTCAGACCAGCTCAGACAACGGCGTCTGTCTAGCGGCTAGCAAGGGAGTCAGGTGTGACAACATTCATCATTCGCAGGGTACTGCAATCAGTAGTCGTTCTGCTGTTGGTCAGCCTGCTGATCTTCCTGGCCATTCGACTCTTGCCCGGTGATCCGATCTACTTGCTTGTCTTTGAGAATACACTCTCGGGGCTCGGTGAAGAGGAAATAGCCCAGTTACGCCATGAGTTCGGATTGGATAGGCCGATGCCGGTACAGTATCTTGACTGGCTCGTGGGGGTCTTCCGAGGCGATTTGGGCACCTCAATCTTCACCCGCGCCCCGGTCGCGAAGGAGATTTTCCGGCGTTTGCCGATCACCTTCGAGATCGGTATGTGGTCAATTGTGCTGAGTGCGGTAATTGGAGTGCCCCTGGGAATTGTCAGCGCGGTCAGGCGCGGCCAGTGGATGGATCAACTCGTCGTCTCTCTGAGTAACGTGGGCATCACCATCCCCGTCTTCTGGCTCGGCTTGATTCTGATGCTGGTATTCGGCCTTCACCTGGGATGGCTGCCAGTGATGGGGTACACTCCTCTCTCTGAGGATGTGGGGATGCACTTTCGGCGGCTCGTCATGCCGGTCATTTGTAGCTCAATCGGCAGCATCGCCGCTGTGGCCCGGCAGACCCGTTCCAGCATGCTGGAAGTGATACACCAAGACTATGTGCGGACCGCCCGGGCCAAGGGGTTGACCGAGAATGTGATCATCCTGAAACACGCCCTGAGCAACGGCCTGATCCCGGTCATCACTACCATCGGCTTGAGCATTCGTGGGATCGTAGGCGGATCAACGGTGATCGAGACGGTCTTTAGTATTCCCGGCATGGGCCGCCTGCTCGTGAACGCGGTGCAGAGTCAGGACTATGCCTTCGTGCAGGGGATCATTCTGATCATTGCGGCAGTGGTGGTGCTGGCCAACTTGCTGATCGAACTGGCCTATGCTTGGGCCGACCCCCGAATTCGCTTCCAATAGGAGAGAAGAATGGCCAGTGATGGGATTGCCTGTACGGAAATCAGTGAGATCCCGCCTCGCGTCACCGAATGGCGCAGGTTCAGAAGGGTCTTCTTTTCCCGGGGGGTGGTGCTCTTTGGAACTGTGATCATCGCCTTCCTGGTGCTGATAGCGATTATCGGCCCATGGATTGCCCCGTACGATCCTGTCAAGATCAGTCTGAGCGAACGTCTGCAGGGTCCCAGCGGGAACCACTGGCTCGGCACCGATCCTTACGGACGGGATACGTTGAGCCGCCTCATCTGCGGCGCCAGGACTTCCCTGGTGGTGGGCCTGCTGTCGGTGGGCCTCGCCAGCGTGGTCGGCATGATCCTGGGAGGCGTAGCCGCATACTACGGCGGTGCGATCTATGCCGTTGTTATGCGCTTGATTGACGCCTTGATGGCCTTCCCAGTGGTGGTGCTGGCCCTTGTGATCGCGGCGCTGCTGGGCGGGGGTGTGAGGAATATCATCCTCGCGCTGGGCATCAGCATGATGCCGCAGTATGCTCGCCTCATGGCTGGACAGGTCCTTTCGGTGAAGGAGAACGACTATATCCTGGCCGTCAAGTCCCTCGGGGCCAACGACCTGCGCATTATCGCTCACCATCTCTTTGTGAACAGCTTCTCGCCCCTGATTGTGCAGTTCAGTTTGAGGCTAGGCACGACCATCCTGGCCGAAGCAACCTTGAGCTTCTTGGGCATTGGCATTACGCCGCCCACCCCGGCCTGGGGGGCCATGGTCTCTGACGGCCGTGACTACCTACAGCGGGCGCCGATGCTGTCTTTGGCTCCCGGCCTGGCTATCATGCTGGTGGTCTTTGCCTTCAACATGGTGGGCGACGGGCTCCGCGACGCGCTGGATCCACGACTGAGGGGCAAGCTGTAGGGTGAAGGGCAGTGTGCAGGGAAAAGGAATGGTGAGTGCGACGCCTGCTACCACAATGGACTGCTGCTGACGTCTTCAGATGCTGGCTCCTGAACAAGAGCCCCGGTTACGGGAGAGACCATGGCAACTCTGTTGCAAGTGAACAACCTGCAGACGCGGTTCGACACCGAAGCCGGCGTAGTCAAGGCCGTCGACGGCGTCACGTATCATGTCGATGAACACGAGATCGTGGGCATAGTGGGTGAAAGCGGCTGTGGCAAGTCGGTGACGCAGTTGTCCGTCTTGCAGCTCATCCCGCATCCCCCGGGCCGCATCATCGGTGGCGAGGTCTGGTTCGAAGGCAAGGACCTGCTGAAGCATGAGCGCAATGGCCCGGAGATGAGGTCCGTGCGCGGCTCCAAGATCGCCATGATCTTTCAGGAGCCGATGACCTCGCTCAATCCGGTGCTGACTGTCAATGACCAACTCTCCGAAGGCATGCAATTGCATCTGGGGTTCAATAAAGCCGATGCCAGAAGGAGAGCTGCTGAACTACTGACAATGGTTGGTATCCCCGATGCCGAGAGACGGATCGACGACTATCCACACCAATTCAGCGGCGGTATGCGGCAGAGGGTGATGATTGCGATGGCGCTTTCCTGTAATCCCAAGTTGATCATCGCCGATGAACCGACGACCGCCCTCGATGTCACCACCCAGGCCGTCTTGCTGGAATTGATGAAGGATCTGGTCGATCGCTTCAACACCTCGTTGGTGCTGGTCACCCACAACCTGGGCGTGGTCGCCCGCTATGCCCAAAGAATCTATGTGATGTATGCCGGCAGGATCGTTGAAGCCGGCCCTACCAAGGAGGTGTTCGCTCACCCCCGCCATCCCTACACCGTCGGGTTGCTGAAGAGCGTGCCACGGCTGGATCAACCCCGAGACGTCAAGCTGGTCCCGATCGAGGGCTTGCCGCCCAACCTGATCAGGATGCCGCCGACCTGCGCTTTCTTGCCTCGGTGCTCGTATCGCATCAAGCGCTGCGCCAAGTCGCACTGGCCAGCTCTGACTACTGTCGGGAGCCGCCATTTGGCAGCTTGTTTCGTCAATCTCGAGGAGATGGAGTCATGAAGCCGAGGGGACATGACACGCTACTCGACGTGAGGCAACTGAAGGTCTACTTCCCGGTTACCCGGGGCCTGCTGAGAAGAAAGGTCGCCGACGTCAGAGCGGTCGACGACGTCAGTTTGCAGGTGCACGTCGGTGAGACCTTGGGGTTGGTCGGAGAAAGCGGCTGCGGCAAGACGACACTCGGTCGTGGTATTGTGAGGCTGATCGAGCCTACCGCCGGGCAAGTCTTTTTCGAAGGCCAGGATATCCTCACACTATCATCGGGGCAGATGAGAAGGCTGCGCCGCAGAATGTCCCTGATGTTTCAAGACCCGTATGGCTCACTGGACCCCCGCCAAAGTGCCGGCAGCATCGTCGGCGAACCGTTGATCATCCACAACATGGTACAAAGCAAGGCGGAATATCAGGAAAGGGTTGAGTATCTCTTTCGTCGGGTCGGCCTCGACGCGAGCATGATCGATCGCGTCCCTCACGAGTTCAGCGGTGGGCAACGACAGCGCATCGGCATCGCCAGAGCTCTGGCCTGCGATCCTTCCTTGATTATCTGTGATGAGCCGATCTCGGCCCTGGACGTCTCGATCCAGGCGCAGATCATCAACCTGCTGAAGGAGCTGCAGCAAGGCACGAAAGGGTTGACGTACGTCTTTATTGCACACGATCTCTCCGTCGTCAGGCATATCAGCGACCGCATCGCCGTGATGTATCTGGGCCGCGTGGTCGAGATCACCGACTCGGATACGCTGTATGACAATCCGCTCCACCCATACACGCGGGCGCTGCTATCGGCCGTGCCCATCGCCGATCCCTTTGTGGAGGAGAAGCGAGAACGCATCCTCCTCAGGGGAGAAGTGCCCAGCCCACTGAACCCTCCTCCAGGATGTCCCTTTCATCCACGCTGCTACGAAGCTACTCTCGAATGCAAGGAAACCATCCCTCAGCTGAGTAACGTCGGCAGCGGCCATGAGGTGGCGTGCATTCGGGCCGGGCGCTAGAGTGCACCAAAAGCCTATCCGAAAAGTCGCGTAGCCTAGCCCCTTGTGGACGTTGCCAAACGGCCACAAGGCCCCAGACTAGGTGACTTTTCGGATAGACTCCAAGGCTCGGCCTCTTGACAAAGGTGCGCACTCGTGCTACAATGCAAAAACTTGGAACGTTGTTCCATAATGGGGTGATCGCCTCATGGCTGATGATACTATCATCCGCATCGAGCTGAGCCAGTTCTACGAAAGCCGCGCGAGAACCGCGATAAGGAACCTGCAAAGGAAGAACATGGAGGGGCACTTTGTGCCTAACCGCCAGCAGGCCCTCGACCTCGTCATGTCGCTCATTCCTCCCGGAGCTGTTGTCGGCCGTGGCGATTCGGTCACCCTGAACCAACTCGGTGTTATCGAGGCGCTGGCACGGCGCGGTCAGAATAGAGTCATCAACCCGGTGCAGACAGACGCCGAGGGCCTGCATCTGCCACGGGAGGAGCGGAGAAAGCTGCAGCGCGAAGCCCTGTTCTCCGACATCTTTTTGACCAGTACGAACGCACTGACGCTGAATGGGACCCTGGTCAGCATCGACGGGGCCGGAAACCGAGTCGCGGCGATGATGTTCGGCCCCAAGAAGGTCCTGGTCGTGGCCGGCGGCAACAAGATCGTGACCGACGTCGAAGAAGCTCTGCACAGGATCCACAACGTGGTCTCGCCGATCAACTCCATCCGGCACTATAACAAGCATCGGCAGGCCGAGGCTATCGCGCGCCCCTGCGTCAAGCTGGGCAAGTGCACCGATTGCTTTCACGAATGGCGAGTCTGCCGGTATACCGCCATCATCGACGGCTGCCAGCCGCCGGAGCAGGGGCGCATTTGCGTGATCCTGGTCGGCGAGGACCTGGGCATCTAGTACGACAACCGTATTTGGCGCTATGGCACTCGGCAACAGCCGGCTCAGTTGCCCCGCGCTCTCCCGGCGCTATCCCGGGTAGGGGTTTTGGAGGTTGTCTGGCGCCGTCGGCCCGCCCGCGGGCGGGCCGACGGCGCCAGACAACCTCCAAAACCCCCAAAAAGGATTTGCTCCGGTCTTCTGCGAAGCGTTGGGCCCGGACATCGCCTGGGTCTTGGAAGCAAACGGTTGTCGTACTTGAGCCTGCGACGGCAAGTCGCCACCAGATGAGTGGGAGGCTGGCTCTGTGAAGGACTCGAGTGCATATGAGGTTGTATGGCCTCGTGGCAAACGGGGCGAGTCGGGTGGCAGGCTCGCGAAACGCCTGGATACGCTGGAGGGCAAAGTCGTCTGCGAGCTGTGGGACTGGATCTTCAAAGGCGACGTGATCTTCCAGGTCTTTGAGGAGGAACTGGCGAAACGATACCCCGGGATCAGATTCGTCAGTTGGCGGGAGTTCGGCGAAATCCACGGGGCGAACGAGAAGGCGGTGCTTGCCGCCCTCCCAGAAAAGCTCAGACAGTTCGGCTGTGACGCCGTGATCTGCGGGGTCGGTTGTTGAGGCAGTTGCACGCCCGCGGTTACGCGGGCCAGCATCCTGGTCGAGAAACTGGGCATTCCTACGGTCAGCATTGTCTGCGACGGCTTTTTGACGCAAGGTCGTCTGTCGGCCAAGGGTATGGGCATACCGAACCTGCCCTATGCCGTCCATCCCGGTCATCTCAACCTGGCGACTATTGAGCAGGTGCAAGCGAATGCCGCCGGGATCATGCTCGACCAGGTCATCGAGGGCCTGACGGTACAGCCGCCGGAGGCCAGGCCGGCCAAGGAACCGGGGCTGAGAGATATCGTCTTTGAAGGCACCTTCGAAGAGGTCAACGAGTTCTTCTACGATCGCGAGTGGAGCGAGGGTCTGCCCATTGTGCCGCCTACAGTGGCCAAGGTGGAGCGATTCCTCCAGTTCACTGAGCGCCCTGCCGATGCCGTTCTTGGAGCGCTGTTGCCCGACAACCGTGAGGCGACTGTATGGAACGTTGCCGTCAACGGGGTGATGGCCGGCTGCCGCCCAGAGTATATGCCTGTGTTGCTCGCCATCGTCGAAGCGATGGCTGACCCGGAATTCGGGCAGGAGCACCTTGGGCATACGCCCGGCACCGAGACCCTGATCATCATCAACGGCACGATCATCAAGGACCTGGAGTTCAACTACACCCAGGGAGCGCTCCGGCCCGGGTTCCTGGCGAACACCAGCATCGGCCGTTTCTGGCGGCTGTATCTGAGAAACGTGGCCGGCTTTTTGCCCCACAAGACCGACAAGGGATGTTTCGGGAGCAACTTTAGGGTCGTCCTGGCGGAAAATGAAGATGCCGTGGCCAGCATGGGCTGGGAGCCGCTGAGCGTTGACCAGGGGTTCCAGGCAGGGGATGATGTCGTCACCATCACTTCCTGTACGGAAAAGACCCAGGCGATCGAAGTGGGAGCGCCAACCGCAGAGCAGATCCTCCGCAACATCGAAGCACGCATGGCCGATAACCATCTGTTCATCCAGTTCTTCTTCAGAGGGATGAGAACACGGCCCACGATTGTGCTCACGCCCGCCGTGTTGAAGGTGTTGACCGATGCCGGCTACACCAAAGCGATGGTGAAGCAGCACTTCTATGAGCATGCCAGGCTGAAGGTCAGCAGGCTGAGCGGCATGATTGTTGACCGCTTCTACAAGGGCATTGATGCCGGCAATTGGCCGGAACAGTTGGGCACCTCCAGAGACCTGAACCGCTACATTCAGATGGTCTCTTGCCCCGACGATTTCTTGATCGTGGTGAGTGGCGACGCGGATAGAGACCATGTCTTGATCTGTGCCAACAATGGATACATCGGTTATCCGGTAAGCAAGAGGATACAGTTGCCGTCGAACTGGGAAGAACTGTTGAGGACCGCCAAGAGGACGTGAGCTTGGTGATCGTCAGGGATAGGGTAGCCGCTGACTGAAGGCATCGCGCTGCCAGCGCTGGCAGCGCCGCAGCGGCAGTAGCGCATAGCAGAAAAGGGGAGGCGAGAGATGTCAGCGCATGGTTCGGCATTCGACTGGGACAGCTTGAGCGACGAAGAATGGAACAAGAGGCTCGACGAGCACATTGCGCGGTTCAATGAGGGCCGGGGAGAGATCAAGACCCCAGCGGCGCCCCATATCCTCATGGACAATGAGTACGAGCGGGGCATAAACTACAAGCTGGTTACGGAGGACCTCATCAGGCACTATGCCGACGCCATCGGCGACCCGAGCCCCTTTTGGCGCGACCCGTCGTATGCCGCCGGCACCCGTTGGGGCGGCATCATCGCACCCCCCACGTTCGAGTCCTGTATCTCGTTTGGTTCCTCCTTCGGAGGGCGCTTGAGGGTGCCGGGCGTGGCCCGGTTGGCCGCGGGCAACAAGCACGAATACCTGAGGCCCATACGTCCAGGCGACGAATTTCACATCTATGACAAGTACATGGGCTTTGAAGAGAAGGAAACCCGCGGCAAAGCGTATCGCATGTTCATCGAGAGCGTGCCGCGGTACTTTATCAATCAGAGGGACGAGATTGCGGCCATCGCCACTGGGCGCAACATCTACCTGGCCACGCCTCCTAGCAAGAGGGAGCGGCGCGACAACAAGCCCTACGCCGATAAGAAGAGACACCACTATGGCAAAGAAGAGCTGGACATCATCCACCAAGGGTACGAAGAGCAGCTCGCCGGCGTCGGGCGGCGGGGCGCCGAAACGCGCTACTGGGAGGACGTCGTCGAGGGCGAGGCAATCCGCCCGGTCGTCAAGGGGCCCTACGACGTCTGCGACGCCTGCGCGCGCACGGTGGTGAGCTGCTATACCTACGCGTTCGCCATCAAGTGGGCAGCCATGCGCAAGCACCTCCAACACCATCCGATCGACCCGGAGACGGGCGAGTACCGCTTCCGCCGCGACTGGCACTATGAGGATCACGCAGCCCGGCTGTTTGGAGTGCCCTACGCCAATGTGGGCGGCATCCACAACGAGATGATGCTGGTCCATGGAGTCACCGACTGGATGGGCGACGACGCCTTTGTGAAGGTGATGGACTCTCAAGACCGCCGCATGAACTTCCTTGGCGACATGACCTGGGTCAAGGGCAAGGTGGCCAGAAAGTTCGTCGAGAACGGCGAACACCTGGTGGAGCTGGAAGTGTGGGGCGAGAACCAGGATGGCGTCGTCCATACCAAGGCCAATTTCATCGTCAGACTCGTCTCGAGGGCCGAATACCAGAGCAGCTTCTGAATACTTTCAAGTTGATTGGGCGCTATGCGAGCGCGGCCCGGGGCCGACCGGGGGGGGCCACGAATGGCCACGAATGGAGAGTTGGCCTGGATGATTCGTGTCATTCGTGGCCTCATACCTCGGCCAGACACTTCAGAGGGGCGTGCGCGGTGAGCGGTGAGAGGAGGCCAGGCTGTAGAGAAGCGAAGATAGGAGATGTCCAGTGCCTATCATCAGCGTCTAGGGCAGGTAGCTCTGCCGAAGGGCGGCTGAAAGACGATCAAAGGAGCTCAACATGAGGGCCACCGCTAAGCGAACCCTAACGGTCGTCGTCTTGCACAGGGAAAGCGACTGAAATGCAGACAATCCCAGCTCTGCTCGAAGCTTTAGCCAATCTCTTCCGGCCAGAGGTCTTCCTGGTGGTTCTGGCCGCAACCATCGTTTCGCTCATTGTGGGCGTGCTGCCGGCGATCAGCGGTGGCTTGTGCGTCATCATGCTGCTGCCGTTCCTGTTTGGCGCAGACCCGACACTGGTCATGCCGATCCTATGCGCACTCATGGCTGTGTCGGGTCTGGGCGGTTCGATCACCTCGGTCTTGACGGGTATCCCGGGTGACAATCCAAACGCCGCTACGGTGCTCGACGGCTTTGCCATGACGCGCAAAGGCGAGGCTGGCCGGTCTCTTGGCCTTGCGCTTGGGACGGGCGTGCTGTCGGGGGTGGCCGGCGTACTGCTTTCCATCCCGGTCATCCCACTGATGGCCCCGATACTGATGGCGTGCAAGACGCCGGAAATGCTCCTGATCATCGTCTTGGCGCTGCTTTTCTTGGCTGTCCTGACGAAAGGCTCACGGGTCAAAGGACTGATATCCGCGGGGATTGGCTTGACCATGGCCTGTGTGGGCTCTCAGGCCGCCAGCGGTGTGGAACGACTGACCTTTGGGAACCTGTACCTGTATGATGGCATCGAGACGGCCACCGTGTTGATGGGCATTCTGGCCGTGCCGACTCTTCTGGAACTCAGGGCAGCGGGTGTGAGCATCGCGCCTCCCGGCTCTGTGGCGGCCGGCAAGCTGAGCGAAGTGTGGAGAGGTGCGAAGGAGGTACTGCTCAAGCACAAACTGGTCTGGTTGCGAGGGACCCTGCTGGGATACTTGGTGGGCATTGCGCCCGCTCTCGGTTCAAACACGGGAGTGTGGATCGCCTATGCGCAAGCCAAACAGGCCTCCAAGAATCCGGACGAGATGGGAAAAGGATCTCCCGAAGGGATCGTTGCACCCGAATCCGCCAGAGGTGTTTGTATTTCGGCAGACCTGCTGACCACCCTGGTCTTCGGGATCCCCGGCAGCTCAATCATGGTCGTCTTCTTGGCAGCGTTCTTCATGACGGGCATTCAGCCTGGCCCCATGCTGGTGATCCAGCATACGGCGCTGGCCTTTGAGATGCTGCTCTCGATGGCCCTGGCCACCCTCATCGCCGCGGTCATCTGCTTCTTTGGCGCCCCGTTGCTGGTCAAGATCACGCGGGTCTCACCGCACTATCTCTTTGCGTTCCTCCTTCCCCTGATGGTTCTGGGCGCCTACGTCACCCGCGAGTACCCTATGGATATCATCGCCATCGGCCTCACCGCGCTACTCGGGTTGGCCATCAAGCGTCTTGGCTTCTCAGCCCCTTCGATCATCCTGGGCTTTGTGTTGGGCGACCTGTTCGAGAGGTACATGGTCCGTTCCGTGAACCTGTATGGACTGGGCTTTTTCATGTCTTCACCCATCAGCATCGTGCTTACCGCGTTGATCATCATCTCTGTTCTCTGGGGCCCCGCTAAGGCGTTGTTCGTACGGCTGCGTGGGAGCAAGGCTGCCTTGGAGGGGGGAGCGTAATGAAGAAGATTAGCCCAACCGCGTGTTTCTTGGTGATTGTGCTGATCGTGATGACGGTGGTCTTTGTCACCTCGCTTGGCTATCGCGAACTCAACGTCAAGCTAATGCCCCTGATTGTCTCAGGGTTCACCATTGTATTGAGCGCGTTTGCTCTGGTCCAGGATCTAAGAACGGGATCCGAGCACACCAAGGCCACCGACGAAGAAGGAGAAGAGATCGAGGAAGACGACGGAGTGACGCTTCGCGGCCTGTTCAGGGCTTTTGTCTGGTTCGCCGCGTTGGTTGCTGCTGTCTACGTGTTCGGTTTCGCCGTCGCTATGCCCGCTTGGATAGCCTTCTATCTGTGGAAGAGTGGGCATCGATGGTGGACATCGATCATACTGGGGATTACTCCGCTCATCATCGTGTACCTGATATTCACTGTGTTGTTTGAGATCAAGCTCTATCCAGGCATCGTTTTCGCGTGGCTCAGCCATTGACCCCGATCATGATAGCCTAACAGCCTGTCGGAGAGAGGCCCGCCGGTGGCGACCGGCTTTCACGCTCCGTGCCCTGCACGAAGCGCTACCTCGGTGCGGAACCCTCTAGGCCTAGAGCCGAGCGAGGGCAAAGCTGGCACCCGGCAATGGCCGGGATGCTGAGGCGGATGAGCGAGCTCTCCGACAGGTTGCTAGTTGGCTCGCGCCCTGGCCAGGGCAACCTCAACAGTACTCCGATGGGAGCCCCTGGCCAGGACGCGGGCAAGGTCCACGCAGAGCCAAGGCTCGCGTGGCTCGGCAGCGCCTCGTTTCGCCGAGCCCCACGCGCCCTCGATGCTTACTGACTCCTCTTGGCTTGCTCCAAGAGCCTTCGCCAATCAGCCGGCAGCACAATCCTCTTGCTTATCGGCGGTGCCTGGTCGTGGTTTTGGACAAATCCCTTGCTCTGGTTCCGGCCTGGGTCTCCACTCACCACAATACCTATCCATTCCGGCTTGACAAACGCTGGGACGAGTCTGTCGGGATCATGGGATTGGCTGTATGCTTGCGACACAACCCCTCTTTCCACGAGCGCATGGAGGTCGAACTCCGAGAAACCGATCTGCCAGGCGTGCTGTTCCAACGCCCTTGCCGAGACCTTGGTATGTTCGAAAAGATGCTGTTGTATGTCTCTTTTCGTCCAGCCATCTCTGGCGATCACTTGGGCAACCCCTGGGCCAAGGACGAGCAATGGGAAGTACTTTCCTTTCCTGACCGCCGTATGTGACCAGAAGGCACAAGTTCCGCCAAAGATTTCGACGAGTGTATCCAGGTGATCTGCTGCGCGATCACCGGCACTGTAGATCGGTATGGTCGGGCTGAGGGCGCTTTGCACGGTCACGACGCTGTCACCCCGGCCAAAGCCACGCTGGCCGGCGAACGTTTCCCACCCGAGCTCGTCTACCACGTCTTCGTTTTCCGCCAAGACCACGTTCAGGCCGAGCCCAATACTCCCCTTGTCGGTGCTCCCAGGAGCGATGCGCAATCCGGCGACGTTCCTCATGTAGAGTCTCAGAAAGCGCCCGATGCTGGTGTTCGCTTGTCTTCCGGCGCGCAAGACGCCAGATTCATAGTTAAAGTCCAGTTCTTTGACGAGCGGTCCATTGAGGACAATGATGGGTTCCCAACCTGGTGTAGCGCCCGCATCCCTGAGGTGAAAATCCGGTTCGGCAATGGCCTCTACGATGGCGATGAGCACCGGCATGTACTCAGGACGGCACCCAGCCATGACTCCATTCACCGCTACGTTCCAGATCGTGGACTCACGGTTCTCTGGCGCCAGTACCCCGATCAGGTCATCTGGTTTCCTGTCTGTAAACCTTAGGAATGCCTGGACTCGCTCCAACGTCGGGGGGATTATCGGCAGCCCGTCTGTCCATTGGTTACGCACAAAGTACTCATGGACCTCATCCAGCGTGCCTTCGACAACGATATCTGCCAGTCCTGGCTCCTGGACCTTGACTGTGCTGGCTACGGATTCCGTGAGCTCTCTCACGATGTTTCTTGCCAAGACCTCCTCGGTATTCTTGCGCAGTTCCTCTTTGCTCTGGATCATGATGATGCCGGGATACTCGGCAATTCCCAGGTTAGCCATACCCAGAGCTTTGGCAACGGCTTTCGCTTGGCCGAGAAAGCCAGTCGCGACAATCGTCACGGTAGGGATGCCGGCTTTTTCGGCAGCAACGCTTGCCCGCACAACTGCGGGTGTGCAACTCCCTCAAGAACCGATTCCCGAGATGACCGCATCAACGCCGTGTTTACGCAGGTTCTCGGGAAGTGCGGCTACGACCTCGGCTTCGTCTCGACCGTGGATGTTCCCAAACACGGTGTGATCGATGAACTTGATGCCGGGGAACTGTCTCGCCAGTGTCTCTTCAACGATGGGGCGAATCTCTTGGTCTCTAAAGCCGCCGTGGGATAACTCGCCGATAGTCTTGCCTGCCAAACCGGCAAGACGAGGCTGCGTCGACACCACCTGAGAGGTGGATCTCCCCAACGGCCAGACTACTCGGTATACAGGTTCGCTCATGACATGTGCCTCCGCCTCGAGAGCTCATAGTGCCAGCCACGCTGTTCGGTTTGTCCAAGAGATCTGATCTGCGGGTCGAGCGGCCCCTAGGAGAATTCTGAAAAAGTGTCTGTTAGTTGATAGTACTTACGCGGTCGTGCAGGGCGCTGCAGTGCCATCGTATAGAGCCCA
>ERZ795049.3301-NODE-3301-length-17308-cov-5.087289_pt1 | contig 17308 bp, 18 predicted proteins | sample MGYA00375133_ERZ795049 | MGnify/ENA primary metagenome ERZ795049 (study PRJEB30178, sample SAMN05720147) | activated sludge metagenome | isolation source: anaerobic digester from wastewater treatment plant | place: Japan | collected 2015-04-20 ...
ATACTCAAAACATCCGACTTCCCTGAAGGGTTCTTCGGAAAATGTAGGGAATAAAAAAAATTATATGTATAAAATAATGAGTGGAAACAATCAATATATTTCCACTCATTGTATATTCTCTTTATACATCTTATATGTTTTTCAATGTATTCTTAAAAAAAGGAATAATGCCAAAATAAAAAAAGTAGCTATTTTACAAAATAGCTACTTAACAATACATTGAAATATAAACCCTAATAAATTGGTACTTCTTTTTTTATGCTTTCTTCTAATGAAATAAGAGTTTCAGTTGCAGTAACTCCTTTTATTTCTTGAATTCTATTATTTAATAAATCCATTAAATGCATATTATCTGCCGCATACAATTTTACTAACATAGTATACGGTCCAGTAGTAAAATGACATTCGACAATTTCAGGTATTTTCTTCAGCTCTGGCACCACATCTTTATACATAGAGCCTTTCTCCAACTTAATACCAATATACGTACATGTATTATAACCAACCTTTTGAGCATTTACATGATAACCAGACCCTTCAATTACCTTCATATCAATTAGCTTTTGTACACGTTGATGTACAGCAGCACGCGATACACCACACAATTCTGCTACTTCTATAAATGGCTTACGGGCATTTTTACCAATAATTTTTAGTATCTCTTTATCAAGGCTATCGAGTTTTTCCATGTCATTGTATTAAGATTGCGAAGCAAAAATACGTATTATTTTATAACATCCAATAATTCTACTTCAAATATCAATGTAGCAAAAGGAGGAATAATCTGTCCTGCACCTTTTTCTCCGTATGCCAGTTCATAAGGAATATATAAAATATATTTAGATCCTACAGTCATTAATTGTAAGCCCTCTGTCCATCCAGGAATCACTTGATTTAGTGGAAATTCCGCTGGTTCGCCACGTTTAATGGAACTATCAAATACTTCGCCATTAATCAATTTTCCTTCATAGTGCACTTTTACTTTTTCACCTGCTAAAGGAGTTCTTTTAGATGTTCCTTGTGTAATAACTTTATATTGTAAACCCGATTCAGTAACTTGTACTCCTTCTTCTTTCTTATTTTTCTCAAGAAACTCTATCCCCTCTACTTTATTTTTTCCAAAAGTTTCTTCCAGCATTTTGTTTTTTATTACCTCCATTTTAGTTTCGGTAAACTTCGAAGCATCTTCTACTGTCATGCCTGCTTTTGCAGACATTGCCTCATAGAAACCCTTGTAAAATAAATCTTTGTTAATTGTTTTGGTAGAGTCTTCACCAAAAATAGCATTATTTAAATTAGGAATCATTTGATCCTTAATTTGACTACCAATCTGCAAACCAACCATATAAGCTTTTTCTTCAGCACTTTGCTCTCCTGCTGCATCTTTAACACCCTTAATGAAAGATTCCATCTGAGTAGAATCTACTCCCATTTGTGCCCCTAAATAATCCATCAATCCAGCAGTGGTAGAAATACCAAAGGCATACGATAATGAATCCATATCACTTTCAATTTTTACAGTTTTTTCATTCGTACAGGAAACTGAAAAAATAGCCAACAACAATACTGATAGCATTGCTAAAACATGTGTTCTTTTCATACAATTTTTTTCTATTATTTATAATTAATTATTCTATTCCTAATAATTCTACTTCAAATATTAAGGTTGCAAAAGGTGGAATAAATTGCCCTGCTCCTTGTTCTCCATATGCTAATTGATAAGGAATATACAAGGTATATTTAGATCCAACAGGCATTAATTGCAAACCTTCTGTCCAACCTTGTATTACTTGATTTAAAGGGAAACTGATTGGTTCTCCCCTATCCAATGAGCTATCGAATTTTTTACCATTCAATAAAAATCCTTCGTAATGTACTTTTACTTTATCTGTTTCTTTAGGTTTTGGACCATCACCTTGTTTTACAATTTGATACTGTAATCCACTTGGCAAGGTTACAACTCCTTCTCTTTTTTTATTTTCTGCTAAGAACGTTTCTCCTTCACTTTTCGACTTTTGTGTTTCTGCTTCTTGTATTTTTGATAAATAGGCATCTAAAAATGCATTTGCCTGATCGTATGACAATAACGTTGTATCGCCTTTTAATGCTACAGAAAATGCTTCAGCCAAAATAGTTACATCATAATCTCCTCCAGGAAACTGCAACATTTGTTGCTTAAAAGCTGTCCCTACATTCACCCCGATAGCATAACTAACAGAATCAATAGTATTTGTAAGAACTAAAGCAGGTTTTTGCTCTACTTTTGTTTTATTCTTTGGTGCAAAAACAGCACACGAAGATAAGACTAAAACGGACAATGCTACTACAATGTATTTCATTATTTTATTACTTTTAAAAGTTCAACATCAAAAATCAACGTTGCAAAAGGAGGAATAGATTGACCAGCACCTCTTTCTCCATAAGCCAATTGATATGGGATAAACAAACGCCATTTAGCACCTTCTTGCATTAATTGCAAAGCTTCTACCCATCCAGCAATTACTTGATTCACCCCAAATACTGCAGGTTCGCCACGTTGCACAGAGCTATCAAACACCTGACCATCAAGCATAGTGCCATGATAATGACATTGAACTTGATCGGTAGCCGATGGTTTTGCTCCTGTACCTGCTGTTAACACTTGGTATTGTAATCCACTTGCAAGTTCTATTACACCTTCTTTTTGTTTATTTTGTGCTAAAAATTCAGCACCAATTTGCTTATTTAATGCCTGCATTTTATTTGCTAAATCTTGAAAATACTCATCAAGCACAATTTTAGCTTCATCATACGATATTTCAGCTGTTTTTTGCTCTAATACGTCTTGTACACCTTGTACAAATTTATCTAGGTTCACTCCCGTAATACCACTACCTATTAGGTTGTTACCTATACTCAAACCCAAGGCATAACTTACTTTTTCCATACTTTTTTTCTGATTGCTATTTTTTTTAATAAAAACTCTGCAAAGATACAATTTCCTAAACAAGTTGACAACTATTGAATAAAATATAATTGTATTTTACAAATACTTAACAGTAAAGTAGTAGCATGTATGTATTTACAAGAATGCACAACCCTCTACTTTTAAAAACAATAAAAGCTGTCTTTGCTCAAGACAGCCTCATTATAACGCAAAATAATAGCTTATAGTGCTTTTAAAGCTTGTTCTATATCTGCTTTTATATCTTCAAGATGTTCTATGCCCACAGAGATACGCAACAAGCCTGGGAAAACGCTTGCGGCGAGCTTTTCGGAAGGTGAAAGTTGTTCGTGGGTAGTGGCAGCTGGATGAATAATCAATGATTTGGCATCACCAACATTTGCTAGATGGCTTATTAGTTTTAAATTATTAATTAACTTATCTGCTTTTTCTGCATCTCCTTTTAATTTGAACGACAATACACCGCCAAAACCATTTTTTAAATATTTGTTAGCCAAGGAATGGTATTTGCTACTTTTGAGACCTGGATAATTTACGTATTCAACTGCTGGATGTTTTTCTAACCATTGTGCTAAGTTTAACGCGTTCTCTACGTGTCTTTCTACTCTCAACGACAGGGTTTCTAGCCCTTGCAATAGCAAAAAGGAGTTGAATGGACTAATTGCATTTCCCCAATCTCGAAGCCCTTCTACACGTGCTCTGATGATAAACGCTATGTTTCCAAATGGTCCGTTTGCACCAAACACATCCCAAAATACCAATCCATGGTAACTATCTGATGGCTCTGTAAAAGCAGGAAACTTACCATTTCCCCAGTTAAAATTACCTCCATCAACAATTACACCACCTAACGAAGTGCCATGTCCGCCAATCCATTTAGTTGCACTTTCGACTACTACGGAAGCTCCATGTTCTAGCGGGCGAAACAAATAACCACCAGCTCCAAATGTATTATCTACTATTAAGGGGATATCATATTTTTTCGCTACTGCTGCAATTGCCTCAAAATCTGGAATATTCAAACCTGGATTACCTATTGTTTCTAAATATAAGGCTTTGGTGTTGCTGTCAATGTATTTCTCAAATGTAGCTGGTTCGTCGTTTTCGGTAAAACGCACTTCTACTCCTAATCGTTTAAACTGAGACTTAAACTGATTGTACGTACCTCCATATAAATGAGAAGTAGTTACAAAATTATCGCCAGCTTGTAAGATATTATTTAAAGCCAAAAATTGGGCTGACTGACCCGAAGATGTTGCTAAAGCTGCTACTCCTCCTTCGAGGGCTGCTATACGTTTTTCAAACACATCGGTAGTAGGATTCATTAATCGGGTATATATATTCCCAAATTTTTTTAATCCAAACAAGTCTGCACCATCTTTAGCATCGTCAAAAACATACGAACTAGTTTGATATATGGGTACTGCTCTTGACTTTGTTGTTGCGTCTACCTCTTGACCTGCATGTATCTGTAATGTTTCAAATTTTAGTTGTGTTGCCATCGTTTTATCTTGTATTTGTTTTTCTATATTTGTATTTTTTACTCGCTGTTTTAGTATTTTTGCTAATGCTTGTTGAAAAGCTTCTGATAAATTACTCATACTATATGTTGTTTTCAATTTCTTATAATGGATACTCTTCAAAGGCGTATAAAAGTGTAGACAAATAACGTTCGCCAGTATCTGGTAATAATACAACAATATTTTTTCCTTTATTCTCTGGACGCAAAGCCACTTGAGTAGCTACATAAGCAGCAGCTCCACACGAAATACCTACTAACATACCTTCTTCTCGAGCCAATTGTCGTGCTGTTAAAATAGCATTGTCTGTGGATACTTGTATCACTTCATCAACTACTTGAGGGTTATAATTTTTTGGAATAAAGCCTGCTCCTATGCCTTGTATTTTGTGCGGACCAGGTTTACCACCTGAAATTACAGGAGAATCAGCAGGTTCAACTGCAATAATTTGTATGGCTGGATTATGTGCTTTAAGAGCAGCTCCTACACCACTGATTGTACCTCCAGTACCTACACCACCTACAAAAACATCTACTTTCCCATTGGTATCTCTCCATATCTCTTCGCCAGTTGTACGTTGATGAACTGATGAGTTAGATGGGTTATCAAATTGCTGTGGCATATACGAAAATGGATTGGCTTGATGTAATTCTGCCGCTTTTTCAATAGCTCCTTTCATTCCTAGAGCCCCTGGAGTTAATACCAAATTTGCACCCAATGCTTTTAATAAATTACGCCTTTCAATGCTCATAGTTTCGGGCATGGTAAGCGTAAGTTTGTATCCTTTTACAGCAGCTACCATAGCTAATCCTATGCCAGTATTTCCACTCGTTGGTTCAATAATTTCGGCTCCTTTTTTTAATTTTCCATCGGCTTCTGCATCTTCTATCATGGCTAAAGCGATGCGTTCTTTTACGCAACCTGCTGGGTTAAATAATTCGAGTTTTACGATTACATTAGCCTGTAAATTTCTTTTCTCGGCATAATTTGATAATTGTACTAATGGAGTATTTCCAATGAGTTCTGTCAGGTTTTTTGCTATTCGTGCCATACCATGTATTTTTTTAATGTTTAACTGATGCAAAGATAACTGGTAATAAATGCATACACAATAGCTTTTGTGTGGGATTTTACATACCACAAGTATGGTATATCAAGCAAAAATATGTATTTTCGCATGCTTATTTATACGTATGAAAGAAAAAATACCTGTTACCATTGTTACTGGATTTTTGGGAGCTGGCAAAACAAGTTTGCTAAACATGCTTATCAAACAACACCCGTTTACCAAATTTGCAATTATCGAAAACGAATTTGGCGAACTATCCGTGGATGGAGGTTTATTAGCTACTGCCAAAGAGAATATCTTTGAATTGAGCAACGGATGCATCTGTTGTTCGTTACAATCAGAATTTTCTACCGTTATTGATCGATTGCTTTCTAGTCCGTATCCGTTTAACCACCTACTCATCGAAACAACAGGCATAGCCAATCCTGCAACGGTAATAAGACCTTTTTTAGAAGGAGACAAATTTCCATTTTTGTTTGAATTAAACGCAGTAGTATGTTTAATTGATGCAAACAACTATAAGAATAAAAGCAACAATTTTCATGAAATTCATCGACAAATAGCCATGTCGGATACCCTCATCATCAATAAAACTGATTTAATTACACAAGAAGAACTTAATACGTTGACAAAGATTTTGCATACAAAAAATCCAATGGCAACTATCTTCCCAAATTCATATAACTCTATCGATACAAGAAAAATACTTCAAGCCTATTCTTACAGAGAACAACAGATAGCTTCATCTATATTTTCGTACACACCAAACCATACTGAGCATAAAAACGACAGCCAACTCATTATACAACCTACTACGCTCTCTCATACTGTAGAATCGGTAGCATTTGAATACGAAACAGCCTTTGACGTGGATACATTTAGTAGTTGGATTCGGATGTTTGTTACACTCAACCAACAAACTATTTTTAGAATAAAAGGGATTTTGTGTTTTGCAAATTTACCTGGAAAGTTTATACTACAGGTGGTGGGGGATATTGTTACATTTGAATCATTGCCAGATGATACCGAAAAAAACACATGCTCAAAACTTGTATTTATAGGCACATCGATACCGAAAACGGATATCGAAATAAGTTTACGCAACATGCTTGCTTAACAAAAAAATAGGAGACACAAAATTGCATCTCCCATAAAACTAACAACAAATCTTTTATCTTTATAATTTCACTTTATAAGCTTTGGCTCCAATACGTACTACTAAAATTTGGCTTGTAGGTAAATCTTCGACCACCAACACTCCTCCTTCGGAAAGAGTACGATATACATTTTGACCAGTAAGAGCAAATATGTTTATTTCTTCTCCTGCCTTAGCTGTAATATATACCTTATCACCCACTACTGAAACAACTTCTTGTTGCGTTTCTTGCACCGTATTTACGGGCTTTTTGTCGGTAGTAGCATACACCCCAACCACCGCAAAAGAGAGCAATATGTAGAGCAGTAATTTTTTCATAGGTTAGTATATTTCTGCAAATATATATGATTTTTTGAGTATATACAAATTTTTTATAAAAAAAATACTTACTAATTCATTTATTGAATATTTTCTCGCAATTTCTGCAAATATGAATGCATTGCTTTTGAATCTTTTTGTTCAATAATTTCTAGTAAAAACTTCAATTCGCCACGAATTTTCTCTACTTGCGAAGGCGTAAAAGGGTTAAACAAAATTTCTGAAAGCAAATAATCATCTTCGGCAAATAATCCTCTTGCAATGGCTAAGTGTCTTTTGAACGTTGTACCTGGAGCATCTTGATGTTTCATTACTGCAGCAAATACAATGGTAGATGCAAAGGGGATAGACAACGAATAGGCAATGGTTTCATCATGTTCTAAAAACGTATATTCAAAAATTTGCAATTTTAAACTTTGATATAAGTCTTTAAAAAATGCTTTTCCCATGTGATCGGATTCGGAAATAATAATGGCACTTTGCGAACTCAAATCTTCCAAATTTGCAAATGTGGGTCCAAACATTGGATGAGTGGATACATATCGCATACCAGTAGATGCATAAAACTCCTGCAAACCTGTTTTTACAGACGCGATATCCGACAAAATACACGTACTTGGCAAATAAGCAATTACTGCTTGAAATGCATCAATGGTATGTTTGAGTGTTACCGCATTAATAACTAGTTCTGGGGCAAATTCCGCAATTTCATCATATTGTGTAAGGCGGTAGGTATTAAATACAAAACGTAAATTTTTAGGATTAGTATCAAAAATAGCAACTTCGTGTTGGGTACATAATACATCACAAAAGAATGTACCCATTTTACCTGCACCTAATATGAGAATTTTCATATACTTATGGATTTATTAAATTACTTAGAGTTAATCACATCTATTTGTTGACGCACTGATTCTTCGTGTATTGCTTCCAATATTTTAGTTACAAATTCGGGGGACATACCCATTGACTCACCAAGAATTACACGTTTTTGCATAATCTCATCGTAACGATTGGCTTGTAGTACAGGCATGTTATGCTCTTTTTTAAATGTGCCTATCTCACGCGATATACGCATACGTTTAGATAACATTTCTAATAAATCATTATCAATATTGTCTATTTGCAAACGTAAATCGGCCAAACTTTCCGTTGTTTGAACACCCTCTCTAATTACCAATTTATTGATTATAAATTGTAAAATATCTGGCGTTATTTGTTGCGAAGCATCGCTCCATGCCTTATCAGGGCAAATGTGTGATTCAATAATTAAACCATCAAAACTTAAATCCATAGCTTGTTGACTAATCGATGCAATCAATTCTCTTCTTCCTCCAATATGGCTTGGATCGCAAATAATTGGTATATTAGGCAAACGGCGATGTAGTTCGATTGGAATATGCCATTGAGGTAAATTACGGTATATTTTTTTATCATACGAACTAAATCCTCTGTGGATAGCTCCTAATTTTCTAATTCCTGCATTATAAATACGTTCAATAGCACCAATCCATAAATCTAAATCTGGATTAACGGGGTTTTTTATCAACACAGGTATATCCACTCCTTTCAATGAATCGGCAATTTCTTGTACAGCAAAAGGATTAGCAGAAGTTCGTGCACCTACCCAGAGTATATCAATACCAGCTTTCAATGCAGCTTCTACGTGTTTGGCAGTAGCTACTTCGGTAGATACATACATACCTGTTTCTTCTTTTACTTTTTGTAACCAAGGTAAACCAATTTCTCCTACACCTTCAAATCCTCCAGGTTTTGTTCTAGGTTTCCATATTCCTGCTCTGTATATTTTTATCCCATTTTTCGCCAATTGTTTGGCTGTATCCATTACTTGCTCTTCTGTTTCGGCACTGCAAGGTCCGGCTATTACTATCGGTCGTTTCGACTCAATACCAGGTAATAATATTGATTGTAAATCGTTCATGTTTTTATATTTTTTATTTGATTATTAATTGAATTCTATTTAATGCTTCTTCGAGCATGGCTTGTGTAGCACACAAGGAAATACGTATATATCGTTCGCCATTGCTTCCAAAAATAAACCCAGGAGTAATAAAAACCTTGGCTTCATGCAATACTTTTTCTGTAATTTCTTCAGCCGATAGAGCATTATCAGGCACTTTTCCCCATAAAAACATTCCTACTTGCGTATCATCATAACTACAATTAAGAGCATTCATAATTTTTCCAGCAATATCTCTACGCGACTGATATACATCAATATTCATTTCTTTATGCCAATCGTTTGTATTAGAAAGTGCTTCTACTGCAGCTAACTGTATGGCACGAAATGTACCAGAATCTATATTACTTTTCACCCGTACAATCCATTCGATAAATGTTGGATTTGCAGCAATCACACCAATACGCCAACCAGGCATATTATGACTTTTGCTCAACGAATTAAATTCTATACAACATTCTTTTGCCCCCTCTATTTGTAAAATACTTAGCGGTTTGTTGTTTAAAATAAAACTGTATGGATTATCGTTTACTACTACAATAGCATTCTTTTTGGCAAAATCTACAATTTTCTGGTATAAACTTATACTTGCATTGGCTCCTGTTGGCATATTTGGATAATTTGTCCACATGAGTTTTACATTTGATAAGTCCATTTTTTGTAATGCTTCAAAATCGGGTTCCCAGCCTTTATCTTCACATAAATCGTATTGTACAACCTCTGCACCCAACAATTTACTAAGCGAAGTATAGGTGGGATAACCAGGGTTTGGCACTAGTACTTTTTCGCCAGGATTAACAAACGCCAAAGTAACATGCAAAATACCTTCTTTTGATCCAATTAGCGGTTGTATCTCGCTGTTTGCATCTAGTTGCACTCCATACCAACGTACATACCAATCAGCAAAGGCTTTTCTTAACTCTGGGATACCTATTGTTGGCTGGTAGCCATGGGTGTTGGGCATTTTTGCTACCTGTGCTAAGGTTTCAATCGTGCTTTCTGATGGTGGCATATCGGGGCTACCAATTCCCAAACTTATAACATTCATGCCTGCTGCATTCATTTGGGCTATTTCTTTTAACTTACGTGAGAAATAGTATTCTGATACTTCATTTAATCGATTGGCTGGTAGTATCTTCATCATATTTTTATCCTTCAAAAGCTTTATATTCTCCTAATAACTGTAGATCTTTGGTAAATGGACGAATAGCATCTAATGCTTGTCGATAACGCATGTAATTATCGAATGTTAAATTGATATAAAACATGTATTCCCATTCTCTCCCAATAATAGGCAATGACTGAATTTTGGTTAAGTTAACGTGATAATACGACAAAATGGATAGAACTTTAGCTAGGCTACCTTCCTCATGAGGCAATGAAAAAACTAAGGATGATTTATCCGCTTTTATATCCTTGAGCATTTCATCAGCTAACCACGAATCGGCTATAATTAAAAACCGAGTATAATTGCGTTTGTTTGTTTCAATGCCTTCAGCCAACACTTCCAATCCATATATTTCAGCGGCTAAACGGCTACAAATGGCTGCTCTGCCCATAATCTTTTTTTCTGCTATTAATTTAGCACTTGCCGCCGTATCTTCGCTCTCAACAGACTCTAAATGAGGGTGTTCTACTAAAAAATCCTCACACTGCATTAATGCTATAGGATGCGAATATACTTTTTCAATATCTTTTATTGTTTGGCCTGGCATCGCCACCAATTGATGTTCTATACGTAATTTATATTCACCAACAATCTTAAAGCCACTTTCGCGCAACAAGGTATGATTAGGCAACAAACTTCCTGCAATGGTATTTTCAATTGCCACTGCTCCTATAATTGAATTATCTTTTTTAATAACCGCAAATAATTCTTTAAACGAATCGCATGGCACTAACTTTATTTCTTGTTCTTTAAAAAAATTGCGGGCTGCAATATCGTGAAAAGAACCTGCGACACCTTGTATAGCAACTGTTTTCATGTTTTTAGTTTATATTTCGTTATCTATATAGCTTAAAATTAAAAAATCCCATCAATTTTGACGGGATTTACTTACTTATTATGTTATTGTTTACATTTTTCATACCAAACCCCGTTTTACTTTTTGCTAAAGTAAAAATAAAAGTAAAAGTATGTAAAAGTAAAATTTCTCATTTCAATATTATTCTGGCACAAAAATACAGTTTTTTTTTAACAAACAATAGAAGTAAACCTATTTTTTTCAAAATTCCATATTAATTGATCAATCATCTAACATAAATTTTACAAAATGTCCAAATTGTATCAATTCAGTTTATCTCATTTGTTCGTAATTAGCCAAACATGCTTGCCATGAATAATTATTCAAAACTAGATTGTATCCAGCAGTTGAAATCTGATTACGTAACTCTGAATTTGTTATTAGCCTAATACATGCATCTGCAAACGCCATAGCATCATTTGCAATAAAACAGTTAGTTCCATTAGTTAATTCTGGTATAGCTTTGGATATCAATTCTGACAAAACAATTGGTACACCACTAGCCATTGAAATCAAAACTTTATTTTGAATACCCGCAGCAATGCGTATTGGAGCTACTGCAACACAAGAATCTTGTATAAACTCAACTAAAGATTCGACAAATCCAGTAACAAAAATATTTTTACCATCTGCTAAATTGCGTATACTTGTTGGAGGTTCAGCCCCTATGATATAAAAACGCACATCAGGCACTGATTCCATTATTAAAGGCAAAATACTAGTTACAAAAAACTTAACAGCATCTTGATTTTGTATGGTTCTCATATTACCTACAAAACATATTTTGTTTTTTTGATATGACAACAAATGGGTATTGATACAATCTACCCCATTGGTATGAAAGCTTAAACTCGTATTATTTTTTATTTTTTTACTCAAATACTGAATATCGTTTCGAGAAACTAAAACTACTTTTTTGAAAGTATATACAATTTTTTGTTCATACCTAAAAATGAATTCTTGTTCAAATTTATATATTATCTTTTTCAGTGAAATTCCTTTTATTTCAGATGATCGTTGATAGGTTATTGATAAAGCATCTGTCATTTCGACGATAGATTTATCTTGCAAATTTAATTTTTCTAAATAAGGAGTCATGCGTAGCAAGTGAGATATATATAAATCACATTTCTCAGTTTCAACTACTTTTTTAAAAATTCTTAATAATTGTGCAGAATAGTAATAACCACATTGTATAGGCTTACCACTCATCAAGAAACGCAAAGAATTAATCGCTGACACTATATTACTACGAGGAGCAGTATAAATAGTATCATATAATCTTTTGCATTCGTCATTGATTTCGATTTCGTTATCATAAAACGATACTAACACCAACTGATGTGATTGCGATTTGAGATAACGTGCGATATTATTGATTCGTAACACATCTCCTCCATTTTCAGGGAATGGGAAACGGGGCGTTAACAAACATATTTTCATTATTGAACAAGGGATTTATGAGTAAATACTTGTATTAAATATCTTAACCGATATGCTAGTTTAAACCATAAACTATTAGGACTTTTTCCAACTACAGGTGATACATTCGTAGTATGACTTCGATAGTAATGTAATGGTTCATTAATAAAGGTGTATTTATACCCTTTGTGAACCAAATAAGTTCCAATCCATATATCATGACACACACATTGAGGAGGCAATGGCATACTTTGTAAAAGGACTTCACGTTTGATAGTCATACAACAGCCTCTAAAAGGAATTTTCCATAAATTCCAAAATAAAGTTCTCCCAGCTGGATCTTTTGGTAAATATTTTTCTAACACCATTGTACTATTCTCGTCGATAAGAGAGAAATTACACATTACCAAATCATTATTTTCCATCAATGGAAGCGTTTTTTCTATCCTATCCGGAGCCCACACATCATCTTGATCTGAAAGATAAATAATATTACCTCGGGCATGCATAATTGCATTTTCAAAATTATATGACGCAAACAAAAATGATGCAACAGATAGGTTTTTGTAAGAAGCATCTTTCGTATGGTTTACTACTCTAATTCTATTATCAGACATTCCTCTAATAATATTAACGGTATCATCAGTACTTCCATCATCAGAAATAATAATTTCATCCTCCTCACCCAATTGTTTTAAAATTGACTGCAATTGTTCTTTGATATATTTTGAGCCATTATATGTGGCGATACATACTGATATCATAGTAAATATGTGTGGTATTGCTGTGCCACTTCGTCCCATGAAGCAGGCATTTCTGAATCAATAAATTTTTCTATTTGTTGTTGTTTTTCAGCCCATTCGTATGTTGATAACGACAATAATCTTTGAATAACATTTTCAGCATTATCTTTGGTTGCAATATCTAATAAATTGCGATGTGCATTCGTAGTAAATAAACCTTCGGTTGTAACAACTAACATTTTATTTTTTACACATGCCAAAAAAGATCCTCTACGCTCAGAGACACCATCTGGAAAAGGTAAATAGGCTATTTTTGTTTCTGCCAATACATTACTTACAAATACGTCATCCTTATTTAATATTATGTCTATACCTACTGCGGTAGCTTGTTTTAAAACGTCCTCATAATATTGTTTATACACAGGTTGCGTTTGTCCCAATATATATGTTTTAAGCTGAGTATTTTTCTTCTTCATGTTGGCTATTACTGTGATATAATCTTCCAATCCTTTCTCTGGACGAATATAACCAAAATATCCTATATCGTATTGTCTATTTTCAATTTTTTTTAGATTATCTTGGGCAATAATATTTGAATATATTTTTATTACGGTGCTTTTGGGGGCGGTTTTATACCAACTCCGAATTGCTGCATGACGTTCAAATTCATTTGTAAAAATCAATTTGTGTGCAAATATCAAGAAAATATAGGTACAAAACTTACCTTTCCATCCCAATTGCGTGTATTCGTGAATAGTAACCGATATTTTTTTCTTTGAAAAAATACGAAAATATAGACAAAATAAGTGAGGCATTAAAGAGTTAAGAAATCCCATTGATGGATACTGCAAATTAATAGAATCATCTCCCATAGCATTGATTTCTTTTATGGTAGCAAAAAACTTACCTATAGAATTCTTTCTAGCATGATACACTTGCCATTTATTTTCTTTTGCTACTGTAGTATGCAACAATTGATAGGAATAATCTCCTACTCCACATTTTTCGGGAGGATATGTTCCAGTTAGTATAATCATATATTTTTATATATTAATTTCCAATATTTTTGTTTATTCGATTCTAACAAGATAGAAAAAAGAACAATTCGTAATAAGCAATTTAATCTTAATAAGATATTTGAAAGCAATAAGGCTATTGCAGGTTGTGTTTTTTTATAATATAATTTTCTTGAAATAGATTTTAAACTTTCTCTATTGTCATTGGTCGCAAAACTTTGACCTTCTAAATGTATGATTTTTGCATTGGGGACAGACATTATACTAAATCCAGCTTTGATTATACGATATGTTAACTCTGTCTCCTCGTAATACATAAAAAAATCAGGGTCAAAAGCCCCACACTGCTCTAACACACTCCCTCTGACCATCATGTCTGCTCCTGTAATATAACCAACAGGTAAAGGGTTAGCAGTAAAATTAAATTGAATATTTTTTCCATACCTCAACTTAAAAAGGATATTTCCAAACAAAGAATTTAATTCCCATATGGGAGATGGTAACGAAGGCATATATGAATGATTGGGCATACCATCTGCATCATATAAATTGCCCCCACAAACACCTACATGAGGATGTTGATCTAAAAAATCAGCTAATATCTTAATCGCATTATTGAGTAATATCGTATCCGGATTTAGAAAAAATACATAACGACCAGTCGCAATTTTTAACCCTTCGTTATTTGCCCTTCCAAAGCCAATATTTTCAGCAAGATAAATTACTGAAACTTTTTCTTTAAAAACAGAAATATGAGATTGTAAATCTTGAGAAGAATTATTATCTACAATAATAATTTCGTATGATATATCCTTTGTATGTAGCAATATGGATTCAATTGCTTTGTTTACAAATAAAGCGGTATTATAATTTACGATGATTATGGATATCATTTTTTATCTAATTCTTGTAAATAATTAGCAGACTCATCGGCATACGATTTTCTTATTTTGTATGATGATGTGTCAAAAAGAATATTTTCATATTTATATTCTATATATTTCACGTAAGTAGCCATACGAAAAAACATAAATATAGTTAACATAATAACTACAAGTTGTCTAGTTAGCTTTCTGTTTATTTCAAATAATACATTCGGATACAATACAAAGTAAGCTGCTATAAAAAGAGCAGATGTTCGTACTGCAAGAACCATAAATTCGGCAAAATAGAAATAGAAAATAAAAAATAAAACATACAAATTAATGAATAAAAGATTTTTTTTATCTCTATCAATCAATTTTTTATAGTAAATAAAACAGAATAAACAATAAGACACTATTCGCTCAAAAAAGCCAAGTGTAATTCCAAACATATCTTTCCCATATATGGGTGACGCTATATATATTTCTGCTTTTGTTTGAAAAACTCCACCCATTTTGGACGCTACATACATTACCATAGGCTTAATATATTCTATTTGCAAAACAAATAAAACAATTCCAATAATAAACACAACTGCATAAAAGGTGAGTGAAAAACGTTTTTTTAAGAACGGATAGATAAAGAGGAATAATATAGAGCTTGAATGAAATGTAAATCCAATAAGATTTAATAAGCAATAGGATAAAAATTTATTATTTAAAACATACCTAAGTGAAAGCAAAAATAACATCACAGCTTTTGCATTTCTAATTTGGTCCATCTCAAAAATATACCCGTAAAAAACGATATAAATAATAAATGCTAAAACATAATATCTTGAATATCTTTTAATAATGAAATGTAAAATCATCGCATCAATAAAAACAGAAAGAAAAGCAAAAAAGAAAAAATTGGGAACAATCGTTTTACTTACAGACATAAGCATTTTAAATCCAACTTCATAATCGTTCAACTTAAAAAAATCTGAATTCCAATGATTAATTGTTGGTAAGTTAGAAAAAAGATCGTAATACAAAAACACATCGCGACCAACAAACCCTTTTAGTCCAAAGAAAAGCAAAAAAGAAATCATTACGATTAGCCGAATACCTGTAATTCCCCTATTGTATTTTAATTGATAAAATTCGAGAAACATCAATAAAATAAGAAATAGCAGAAAAAGTAAATACGGTATAGTATAAGTTAAACTAAGAACTTCCATTGTAAATAAATAAATTTGACATTCTTTCTACGCCTATATTTAGCTATCATACTACCCGAGTAAACATTGCTTAGCTACCAATTATAAAACTTGACAAAGATACTATAAAAGGTAGTAAGAAAAAAAAGAAAAAGGAGAAATAACCATATTCAAAATAAATCTCTAGTCTAAGATACTACTTTTAGGTTCAGTTACTCCATTAGTAATAATGACTATAAAAGAGTTTTTATAATTTTTGCAGGATTACCCGCAATAACATTGTTTGCAGAAAAACTTTTTGTAACGACAGAATTCGCACCGACAACACAATTCTCTCCAATTGTTACATTTGGAAGAATTACCACTCCCTCGCCAATCCATACATTGTCTTTTATCACCACTGCACCTTTGCTATGCAGTCCACGAAATGCTGGAGGCGTACTTAATTCCGCAGCGTTAATTTCACCATGAAAATGGTCTGAAATATAAACATGACTCGCTATCAACACATTGTCTCCAATACTAATTGAATTAATACATCCTATATGGCAATCATCTTGAATATCAACGCCATTACCAATAGTCAAATTAGGAGAAAATATCTGTCCATGATAGACCGGAAAGGTTTCGATACGCAATCTTCGACCAGCCCTAAAATTCGATCCAATTACAATTCCACTACCATTGAACACATACGCAGGATAATGCACAAAAAAACCCGAATCTACCGATTTCAATTGTCCTTTTATATACCCAGAATAAAAGACAGCAAAAATCAATTTCATTCCGTTACGTAGTATTATTAATGGTTTAGCGGAGAATAGTATACCCAATCTCGTAATCAATATTTTAATTATAGCTTTCATTGTACAGATTTGTTGTTTTTAATTTTCACAAAAGTGTGTACGACCAAAATACACAAGACAACTTCAGACAAAGTGACCGCTAAGGCTGCACCAAGGTCGCCTAATGGTCTAGACAAAGCAAAAGATGTCAATATATTAATGATACCAGCAATAAAAACAAAAATGGTAAATTGCTTTTCTTTAC
>ERZ795049.3302-NODE-3302-length-17304-cov-7.636211_pt1 | contig 17304 bp, 13 predicted proteins | sample MGYA00375133_ERZ795049 | MGnify/ENA primary metagenome ERZ795049 (study PRJEB30178, sample SAMN05720147) | activated sludge metagenome | isolation source: anaerobic digester from wastewater treatment plant | place: Japan | collected 2015-04-20 ...
GCCTGCCGGTCGCAGCAACGATGGCCCGGCCGTCAGGCGACCACGCGAGCCAGTAGGGGGAGTAGCAGGCGTTGCCACTGCCCAGGCTGAACCGCTTCCTGCCCGTCTCGACGTCGATCACCACACTGCAGCTCCCAGCCAAGCCGGCCAGAGTGATGGCCGTGCCATCGGGCGACCAGGCGAGATGGGGGCCGACGGAGTCGCTGATCGCAGACAGGGACACCTCCTGCAAGGCCCCGCTCTGCTTGTCCAGCAGGTAGATGGGGTCGCCACGGCCCGGGCCAATGCCCTGGAAGGCGATGCGCTCCCCGCCCGGCGACCAGGCGATGTCGCCCCAGTAGACGTCGGGCGCGGCGCCCTCGAAGCGATGGGCACCACCAGTCGCTGCGTCGAACACTGTGACGCTGCCATCCTGCAGCAACGCAGCGACCGCGCGGCCCTGGGGCTGCACATCGACGGCGATCAGGCAGACGTTCGTGGGCTGCCACCAACGCTCCTCGCCCGTCTCGGCGCTCCAGAGCGACACGCCATTGCCCCAGCCGACCGCCAGCAGTTGGCCATCAGGCGTGAAGCAGGCGTCGACGATGCGCCCGCGGCCCAGCCAGACCGCCTCACTGAGGGAGAGCCGAGCTGTGCCAGGGGTGATCGTGGCAGTCGGCGGCGGCTGGCTCGTCGCACTGGGCGCCGTCGTCGGGCTCGGGCTGCGGGTCGCCGCCCAGGCGGCCGTGCCGCTATCGCTGGAGGGCGACGGCCCTGCAGCAGGGGTGCTGCACGCCGCGAGCAATGCGGCCATCGCGGCCAGGAGCAAGTTCCTGCAGATCGATTGTCTCATCTTCTTATCCCCTTTGAGATCGGCGCCACGGTGGGCGGCAGCGGCCCTGTGCGGACGGGCGGCGCAGGCACGCCGGCCAGCTCGCAGAGGGCGGCCAACGCCTCGTCGCCTCGCGTGGGCACGAGGAGGGTGTAGCGCTCGCGGCCGAGGTAGACGGACACGAGGCCCGGCTCGTGCTCTTGATCCAGCGGGATGAGGGCGGAGGTGTACACGCCATGCACCCCCGTCTGTACGCCCGGCTCGGAAAAGGTGACCTCGATGGCCACCTGCTCCTGCGTGCAGCGCGCCGCGGCTTCCCAGGGGAAGCCCAGGGCAGCAATCTCGTCGCGGGCCTGCGACACCAGGCGCGCCGCCTGCTCGCCGATGGCCCGAAAGCGCGGCGACTGCGGCTCGACAGCCGTAGCCCGGCCGTGGTCGTAGATGACGATGCGCGTGGGAGAGGGCGCGCCCCGGCCTGTGCATCCTGCCAGCGTTACAGCCAGCAGGGTGGATACCCGGGCAACAAGGATCGGGATGTCACGATGACGCATCCGCATACGGGCTCCCTCCTGTGTGCGCTTGAGCCCTCACTGTGGAAAGATGTTCAGATCTCGAGCAGCCGCAGCAGCGTGCGCGCTGTGACGGCGCCGCTCACTACTCCCCGCAGGCCGCCGCCAAGCAGGATGGCCAGCATGGTAGTCATCCGACCCGGACTCAATGCCAGCATCAGCCAGCTCAGCGCGGTGGCGCCCACCGCCAATCCCAGGCCCAGCCCCACGACGTTCATCACAACCCAGCGGCCGCTTCCAGGCATTGCCTGTCTGATCACCAGCCACTGGCTCACGCCCAGCAGCCCGCCGATCGCGCTGCCAAAGAGGCCGCCCACGATCGCGCTGGCGACACCCCACGTCACGTACGCGTTGGCGGGGGATAACCCCATATGGCCCCACATGGGCATGTAGGTCACAACCAGGCCCCCTGGCAGCCAGACATAGGCAGCCCCGCAGGAGAGGAGGCCCAGCACAGCTGTCGTCGTGGCCACCCACCATAGGCCCGTCCAGAAGCGCAGGCGCAGTATGGGCAACTGCAATGTGCCGAGCGCCGCACCGCCCACCATGCCTCCCACCAAGGTGCTCACCTCGCCGCTGAGCCGCCCGTGCGCCGCCTCGGCCACCAGCCCCCCGAGCACCCAAGCCATCACCGCTGCCGCTAGCCACCTCCGTACAAGCGCTCTCCTCGCCAGGTGCTCCATGACGTGGTCCCTCCTTCACGAGAGCCACTGCAGCGTGGCCTCGACGACCGCCCAGGCGCCCACACGCCTCAGCCGGTACTCGTAGCAGCCGCCGTTCACCGCGTGCACGTGCCATTGAGCGGCCACCAATACCGTGCCGTCCGGCTGCGCCTGGATCGGCCCCAGCGTGACCAGGATGCCGTCATCGCGCGTGGCCATGCCCCAGCCGGGCTGATCCCTGCTCCAGTCGATCGCCTCCTCCGCGCTCGCCAGCTCCACGCGCGGCGCCAGATCCTGCAGCGCCTCGACGAGCCCGGCCGGCACGAGGCCGCCGTTGGCCGGAGGCTCCTCCGGCTTCACCCTCGCCACCAGGCGCGGCTCGACGAAGATCACCGGCCACGCGCTGCGGCTCTGTGCGACCAGATGGCGGACCACGGTGGCGTAGATGGCGACCTGGTCGCCCTGGCCAAGATGGGCTGTAGGCGGCACCAACGCCACGGCCAGCAGGGTGAGCGCCAGCGCAAGCGCGGCAACCAGCAGCCATCGCCAGGCCGGGCTTCTCATCTCCTCATCCCCTTTCTCCGGCGGCCGGCCCGACGTCTGTTGGAGCTGGCGAGAGCTGCGCCGACAGCAGCTCCTTCAGCGCAGGTGGCGCGGCAAAGAACCCCCGGAAGCCCTCCGGCACCGGCACGGCATAGTAGTAGAAACGATTCGACGCCAGATCGTAGCGAATGACGGCCAGCTCGCCAGGCTGCAGGCCACCGAGAGCACGCCACCGAGGAGGTATCGCCGTCACCGCTGCGGCTGCCCGTTCTTCGCCCCCCGCCTCGTAGAGGGTCAGCCGGTGGCTGGTAGCCAGGCCATCAATATCGGGCAGACGCGTCGCCTGCAGGAGCAGGGAGACCATCTCATCCACCACGCGCGGATCAGTGATGCGGGCCGGCTGAGAGAGGGGTGTGGGGCTGTCTTCTACCGCGCTGATCGTCGCCGTCCGGCGCAACAGCGCCAGAAAGGCGGCGGGGCCGGCAGAGGGCAGCCCCTCAGGCGCAAGGGCCGCCCTTGGCGCCAATTCGAGCCAGCGCAGCTCGGCGCTCTCCCCCTCGCCACGGATGACGAGGAAACGGTCGCCAGCGCGCGAGACGGAGAGGACATGCTGCGCCGGCCACGGGTCCGCCACCAGCCCCCTGGTTCCGCTCTCCAGGTCCAACTCGCAGAGAACGCCCGGCACGCTGCCCAGCCCCCGATCTGTAGGGGTGGCCAGGTAGACACGGCCCGGGGCGCCCCAGAGGAAGCCGCCGGCGTTGAGCCCCTCGACCTGGCGCAGCCCGGTGCCATCGCGGCGCACGAACCAGTACGACCACGCCTCGTTGGGCTTGTCCTCCACCACGAAGACGATCCACTCGCCATCCGGCGAGACCCTGATGTCGCCAAAGTAGATGGGCCCCGGGAAGGAGGCCAGGACGCGTGGGCGCCCGGCCTGCAGATCATAGAGGAGGAGGGAATCACCGCCCGCCGGGTCATCCCTAGGCCGCTCGCGCACGCCGTCGGTCTTGGCCACCACGAGGGCGTAGGCGCCCGTCGGGTCGTAGAGCGGCTGGTTGAGCGTATCCAGCGCGCCCGGGGCCAGGCCGAGCTGCGCCGCACTGGGCGCCTCCTTCCTGGGCAGCGGCGCGCCGCCCTTGGCATCCTGGCCATCGGTGCGGATCAGGAGCACCGGCGGCTCGGGGCCACGTGCAAACGTCTGGTTGGCCTCCAGGTAGCGACCATCGGACGACCAGCCGCGCAGCCAGAGCGCCACTCCGCGCACCCCTTCCGGCGCCTCCCGGCGGCAGAGGAGCTGCAGGCTGCCGCTAGTGACCTCGGCGCGCCACAGCTCGGTGGCCGCGTCCTGCCCCTCCTGGTCGCCGTATTTCGCAAAGGCCAGCGAGCGGCTGTCGGGCGACCAGCGCAGGCAGAGGTACTGGTAGCCCGGCGCGGGGGTCAGGTTGCGCTCCTGGCCGCTGGAGAGAGTGCGGACGACGACGCTCCGTGCCCCCTGCACATCGGGCAGGTAGGCCACCTGGCGGCCGTCGGGCGAGAGCGTCGCTTCACGGTTGGTGACAAGCAGGCCGCCGGTGCCCCAGAAAGGATACGGCGCGATCAGCTCGTCGCGCACGATCACCCGCCCCACGCCCTGCCGGGCAGCGGGCGCCGCGCTCCGCCCACAGCCTGTGAGCAGCATGACCGCGAGTGCCAGAAGCGCCGCCGCCAACCGGGCAGCCAGGGCCAGCCGCGTCAGCTTCATCGCCACCTCCTGCGTGTTGCTTGCGGATGGCTGCCAGCCTATTGGGATGCACCAGATGATTGTCTGCAAATTGAAGACGCTTGCAGTGTGCGCTTGGTTCCAGCGCAGAAGGTTCGGGGCTGGTGGGATGCCCCCAGCCTACACAGCCCCTGGCTGGCTATCACTGTTCGGGCGCCTGGGGCAAGCCGTCGAGCGGCAGCGTTTCCCACGCCGCGCCATCGTCGTGGCTGACCAGGAGAGCGTAGCGCGGGCAGGTGATCTCTTTCCAGAATGATGCTACGGCCAGGAGCGAGCGAGGCTCGCGAGCGTCCACAGCCAGAGGGCGAGTGCCCTCGACGCGCTGAGCTACCTCCGGCAACGAAGCGGTGACGGCCTCCCAGCGGATGGTACGGGAGTCAGCCGCATCGGCATTGGCTGAGCGCAGCAGTCTGACCTTGTCGGTGGGGCGCGAGGGATAGCAGCCCACGTAGAGCAGCCCGGCGTTCGGGTCGTAGGCGATGCCTCCCGGGTAGCAGCGGTCACCGTCTCCGCCTTGTTGGAAGGCCCCCAGGTCCAGCGGCTCCCAGTGCCCGTCGCGGCCGCCTCGGTAGAGCCGCGCCGCCGACCCCGAGTAGCGCGGGCTGACGACCGCCCAGAGCACGTTGGGGTTCTTTGGGTCGATCAGAATCTCCTCCGCCATGCCGCCCAGGCCGGTCCCTCCATCGGCCTTACCCCAGGTGCGCCCGGCGTCTTCACTCTTGGCAATGACGGCCTCCAACTCGCTTGAAAGATAGATGCCGGCCCAGAGCACATCAGAGTTGACGAAATCCACCGCCACGGCCAGGGCCTTGAGCGTGTTCACCAAGCCCCACGCTTCCTGGCCCTGCCGCCGGTAGATGCCCTGGGTGGTCGCGGCGTACATCGTCTTGGGATGCTGGTAGTCGATGGTCACAGAATTGATGTAGGCATCCGAGGGCAGCCCGCTACGAGCCTCCTCGCGCCAGGCATCGCCTCGGTCAGTACTGCGATAGAGGCGCCCACCGATCACGAGATAGTAGACGGGCAGCTCGTCGGGCGTGACGACCAGGCTGGTCACCGGGCTCACGGCGCCCTCTCCACAGGACGTCGCTGATGGGCGTGCGGCCATGGTTGGTGGCGGCGGTGTCGAGCCGGCCGCCGGTGGCGTCGGCAGTGGAGGGTTCGTGGGCCTCTGGTCGCTCGCGCTCGGCGTGGCCGCTGCCTGGACGGTCGTCGGTGGGATGGTTGCCGTGGCCAGAGTCAGGGCCAGCGCTGGTGTTTCGGTCAACGCGGTCGGCGAGGATTTGGGTGCCGCTGCCGTAGCCGAGGCATTGGGCTGTGGCGTCGCCATCGGCGCCGCCGCACAGCCCGCCTGCACGATCAGCAGCACCGCAGACACAAGCAGTCCAGTACAGCGCATTCTCATCATTGCTCTCCGAGAAGAATACTTGCACTCGACACGCCGGCGGCCCGCAGCCCAGCCATACAGGTGCGCGGGCCGCCGGAGCAGTGCCAGCTCTATGATGTGCAGTGCAGCGCCGCTGGGTCGTCGTACTTGGGTGGCTGCACCCTTGCTGGAACTTCATCCAGCATGGGGTTCGTCTGGCGATTTCAGCAGTTTGAACCCAGCAACTATGCAGAGAACAGCCAGTAACCCTAATCTGATCCAATCCATATAGAGCCAGAGCCATCCGCCACATACAAGCACAGGCGATGAGCCGTATTCATCTGCATACTCACTCATGTTCCAAAACAGCTTCAGAGAAACGACCAAGCCGGCAAGGTGAACACCCTCGCCAGCCTATGTCCGCACATAATGGCGGGCGTCAAGTGGTGACCAACCACCGCATCGTCGTACTGGCGGCTGGTGCCCACGAGCACACACAAATGCATGCCGCGGGCGCCCAGGAGGACGCCTCTCGTCAGAGCCTGGCGTAACGGGTACGGAGGCCCACGCCATCTCATGAGTAGGCAAAGCCGTGGCAGCCAGACCCGCAAAGCCACGCCCACGAGCCAACCGGCGCGCATATCATGCGGCTCGTGAGGGCTTCAGGCGGAGGAGAATGGAGCCCGTCAGGAATCCGATAATGGCGCCGCCAACGACGGCTACCATAATCCATTCCGTGATGCCTCCCAGGATGTCGCCTCGTAGCACACTGGCCCAGTTCCGCCAAAAGTACGGAGCATTGTGGTTGGAGATGTGCATTTCCGGCCTGGCCGGCAGGCCAATGAACGCAAGCTGAACGACATTGGTCAGGTAGTAGGCCACAATGGCGGCGCACCACGTGCAGAGGCTGGCGACGGCGGAGCGCAGCCTTGATCGCGAGAGACGTGCCTCATACAGGGCGATAGGGATGACTGGCACAAGCCAGATGCCCACGTTCAGCACCAGCCAGAGGAGAAACCGTCCTGCGGGAAACGAAGCAAACAGAACCTGCGGCCCAGCGAGTTTGTAAAGGAAGCCAAGGTAGAAAAAGTCAATGGCTCCGAACACAATCCCGATCACGAGATAGATGACCCATCGTCGTCTCAAGAAACTCCTCCTCCTAAAGGCTTGTAGTGGCAGCGAGCAACCCCACCAAGGTCCGCGACGCACCATCTCGCCCGTTGTCCACTACGGGTTGCTGTTGTGGGCGAGCCATAGGCGCAGCCCTATGGTGTGCAGTGCAGCGCCGCCGGGTCGTCGTACGTGGGTGGCTGCGGGCTCGGCAGGTAGGTGCGCGGGTCGGCGGCGTGGCTCCAGATCGTGGAGTAGGGCGACTGAATCTTGCCCTCATACACCAGCGCCAGGAAATGGTAGTGCTTTCCAGGCTGCACAGGGATGTTGTTGAACACCCAGCGCGGGAAGGTCTGCCCGTTGACGGTGTAGGTGACCTTTTGCGGCATGGCGCCATACTCGCCGCCGACTGTGACCTCACCCTCGTCTGTATAGACCTTGAGCGACAGCCCATCCGGCTCGAAATCCAGAGGTACCGAGAGGTGCGTCCCATGCGCCAAGATGTCCACGGCGATATTGACGAAGGTGGCCTGCTCCACCGGCGCGAGATGCCCTTGCTTGTCATGGGGCCACACGATCTGGATGTACGAGTCGTAATCGCCACTCGCGATTGCATCAGCATAGCCAGTGGGCACGACGGGCTCCGGCTTGTAGGTGCGCCCGTCGGCAGCGTGCACCCAGATGCCGGAACTCCCGCCGGGGACTAACCCCAGCGAGAAGCGGTACTGGCTCTTCGGGTTGGCGGCGAGATCGGCTGGGACGTTGTTGTACTCGACCGTGGGAAAGCGCACACCGCTCACTTCGCGCAGCGTGAACTGACCTGGAATCTCGACTTTCTGGGCTACCTCATTATCCTTGGCCATCCAGAGGTAGAACTCGCGCACCGTGCCGCCGGCACGGGCCAGCGGGTTCTCGTCACAACCGACTGCATTCTGCGGCCAGACGCTAATGTTGACCATCCGCGACTGCTCGACCGAGGTCGGGTTGCCGTGACCATCGTGAGGCCAGACGACACTGATCCTGGGCTGCCATAGGTGGACAGACTCCTCCGCCGTAGCGGCGCCCACCGGGGCAACGAGGGCTCCCAGCACCATTAACAGAATGGCCACCCTCCTTGCCTTCCTGAACATGATGCGCTCCTTTCCGTGCTCGGACCGGGTGATAGAGAGGACTGCCTGCCCGCTCATCTATATGACGCCTGGCAGGCTCTAAAAGTTACATACCCTCGGTTGGTAGGGATGTGTCGCTGCCGGCTCCTGCATCACTGGCCAGGCGCCTGAGGCAAGCCGCCGAGCGGCAACGTTTCCCACGTCGCGCCATCGTCGTGGCTGACCAGCAGGGCGTAGCGTGGGCAGGTGATCACATCCCAGAACGACGCCAGGGCCAGGAGCGAGCGCGGCTCGCGCGCGTCCACGGCCAGGAGGCGCGTGTACCCGACTTGCTGCGCCGCCTCCGGCAACGAGGAGGTGACCGCCTTGCAGCGGATGGCGCGGGAGTCGGTGGCATCCGCATTGGCCGAGCGCAGCAACATGGCCTTGCCTGTGGGGCGCGAGGGAGCGCAGCCCAGGTAGAGCAGGCCGGCGTTAGGGTCGTAGGCGATGCCGTATGGGTAGCAACAGCCTCCGCCTCCGCCCGGCTGGAAGGCCCCCAGGCCCAGCGGCTCCCAGTGCCCATCGCGCCCGCCCCGGTAGAGCCGCAATGGCGACCCGGAGTAGCGCGGGCTGACGAGCGCCCAGAGCACATTGGGGTTCTTGGGGTCGACCAGGATCTGCTCCACCACGCCGCCCAGGTCGATGCCAAAGTCGGCCTTGCCCCAGGTGCGGCCGCCGTCCTCGCTCTTGACGATGACCGCGTCCCTGTCGCTCTTCCAGAACACGCCGGCCCAGAGGACATCGGGGTTCTGCAGGTCCACCGCGAGGGTCCTGGCGTAGAGGGTGTCCACCAGCTCCCACGCCCCCTCGCCCTGCCGCCGGTAGATGCCCTCGTGGGACACGGCGTACATCGTCTCCGGGTGCCGGTAGTCGACCGTCACCTGGAGGAGATGGGCATCCACCGGCAACCCGGTGAGGTTTTCCGCGCTCCAGGTGCCGCCCCGGTCGGCGCTGCGGTAGAGGCGCCCATTGTGCACCAGGTAGTAGAGCGGCGGCTCGTCGGGCGTGACGACCAGGCTCTGGACGTAGAAGGCGGCCTCCGGCGGGCAGGGTGTGGGCAAGGGGGGCAGCAGCGCCACGGTCGGCGGAGGAGGCGTCGCATCCGCCGGCGCCGGTGGGCTCGTGGGCGCCGGCCGGGGCGCGGTGGCTGTGGCGGACGGCGAGACAGTCGCCGTGGCCGACACCGGGGTCGCCGTGGGCGTTGCGGCAGGCGCCGTCACCGTAACGAGGGGCGACGGCGCCATAGTCGATGTGTTAGCTTGTGGTGTGACGGTTGGCATCAGAATGCAGCCCAGCTGCATAGTCACCATCGTCACCGGCGCAAGCAGGGCCACGCGGCATGCTTTGAACACTGTCACTCTCCCCTTCATCACCGACGCATCACTGCTCGAAGGCGCCTGGCAGCCCGCGGAGCTGCAACGTTTCCCACATCGCGCCGTCGTCGTGGCTGACCACGACGCGGTAGCGTACCTTCCCCGACAGCCAGGACGTTGTCGCTACAAAGAGTGTCCCGGGCTCGCGGGCATCCACAGCCAAGGGTTGAGCGCTCGAAATGCCTGGCACAACTTCTGTGGACAGGGAGGTGACGGCCTCCCAGCGGACGGCGCTGGGGTCGGCGGCGTCGGCATTGGGCGAGCGGAGCAGCACGGTCTTGTCCGCGGTGATAGACCGGGTACAGCCCACGAAGAGCAGCCCCGCTCCAGGATCGTAGACCATGCCACCAGGGAAGCAGCCATCGCCGCTGCCGCACACCTGGGACAAATCGAGGTCCAGGCGCTCCCAGTGCCCATCGCGGCTGCCGCGATAGAGATGCGCCGGGGCGACGCCATAGGCCGGACCGACGAGGGCCCAGAGCACGTTGGGGTTGTCCGGGTTGGCCACGATACATTGCACTTTGCCAGGCGACATCCCCCAGTCGGCCTTGCTCCAGGTGCGGCCGGCGTCCTCGCTCTTGACGACGACAGCATCCATGTCGTTCGGCCAGGAGACCTTCGCCCAGAGGACGTCGGGCTCCGCGCCATCCACCGCCAGCGCCGTGGGCTGGAGGGCATTCACCAGCTCCCATGTGCCCTCACCCTGCCGGCGGTAGATGCCGTGGGCGGTCATGGCGTACAGCGTCTGCGGGTGCCAGCGGTCGACGGCCAGCGAGTAGACATAGACATCGGGCGGCTGCCCGTTGTGGCCCCCTGTGCTCCAGGTCTGGCCCTTGTCTGTGCTGCGGTAGATGTGCCCATCGGCCACGAGGTAGTAGACCGGCGGGTCGCTGGGCGTGACGACCAGGCTGGTGACCGGGCTGGATACATCCTGCGGGCACGGCGTGGGCGGCTCTGGCAGGGGCAGCGGGAACGCGGCCGCCGTCGGTCGAGGCGGCGTCGAGTCCGCCGGTGGCTGGGCCGGCGCTGGAGGACTCGTCGGCGTCCTAAGCGCGGTGGGCGTGGCCGATGCCTGGACGATCGTCGCAAGGGCAATCGCCGTGGCCGGGGCCGCCGTCACCGTCGCGACGGGCGTAATCGGCGTAGGGGCAGCAGGCGCCGCCGTCGGCGTACCGGCAGGCACGGTCGCCGAGGCCATGGCCATTGGCGCCGCAGCTGACAGGCTCGGCTGTGGCGTGACGGCCGGCGCCGGGCCGCACCCTGCCTGAATGGCTGCCAGCACCGCCAACACAAGCAAGGCAAGATGGCGTGGACCCAGCCCCATCACCTTTCCTGGTCGAGAAGGCAACCCCTTCATTCCAATCCTCATGCTTCACCTCCAGCCTGGCTTTGCCTGGAACGTCGATCAGATCACGCGCAGCACAAACAGGCCGCCCAGGCTCGTCGCCACGTACACCTTGCCATCTGCGATGGTCATCGCCTGCACGCTGCCTGTGCTGCGTCCATCCAAGCAGGCGAGCGGCTTGGGTTGCGCCGGGTCGGCCACGTCGAAGGCGTAGACGGCCTCCCAGGTCGCGACGCAGGCCAGGCCATCGCCCACGGCCACCAGCGAGGCGCCGCGCAGCGCGATCTGCCCCACGGCCAGCGGCTGCCCGGCAGCGTTCAGGCGCAGGATGGTCACGCCCTGGAACGTGGGCAGGTAGATCAGCCCGCCGGCCGCGGCGACGCTCAGGATGCCCCCTCCATCCGGCGCGTACAGCCCGACCTGGCGCGGCTGCGCCGGGTCGGCGATGTCGACGATGCGCAGGCCCTGCTGCTCGTCGGCGACGCAGACGTAGCGCCCGACGACGACCACGCCGCGGGCCAAGCCGGGCGACTCGAAGGCGCCGACCTCGACGGGGTGCGTCGGGTCGGCGACGTCGACGACGCGCAGGCCCTTCTCACCGTCGGCCAGGTAGGCAGTGTGCCCGGCGACGGCCACCGCCAGCGCGTTGCCCGGCGAGTCGTAATCGCCGACCTGGACGATGCGGGCCGGGTCGCTCACGTCGAACACGCGCAGGCCGGCGCGCGCAGCGGGGGCCCAGGAGCCGTCGGCGACCAGGGCGTAGCTCGTGCCCTGCAGCAGGGCCACATCGTAGAAAAAGCCCGGCGCGCCGCCCGAGCCGAGCAGTTGCGGCGCGGCCGGATCGGCCAGGTCCAGGATCTGCAGGCCGGCCATGTCGGCGGCGACGTAGAAGCGCGAGCCGGCGGGGGTCAGGCGGTAGACCTTGCCGTCCTGCGGCCAGCCCAGGGGCACGCGCAGCTCAAAGCGCCCCAGCTCGGCCGGGGCCTGCGGGTTGGCCAGGCCGACGACGTGCAGCGTGCCCAGAAGAGCGTCACTGGCCGGCGCAGCCCCCGCCGGCAGTCGCTCCAGGGTGAAGGCCAGGTCTCCCTCCACCGCCACGAGCGTGCCAGGGCTGGGCAGCGCGGCGCGCGCCACCTCGCGCGGCCGCGCCGGGTCCGTCAGGTCGAGGGTGACCAGGGTGCCGCCGCCGGCCGCGAGCAGGCGCGCGTCGCCGGCCGGCGACGCCTCCACCAGCCGGCCGAGCGTGTAGCTGCTCACTTGGGCGGGATGAGCGGGATCGACCAGGTCGATCCCGCGCAGCTCGTTGCCTTGGGCCACGATCCAGGCATAGCGGCCCTGTAGGGCGATAGGCACCAAGGGGTAGCTGCCGCTCGGCTGCTGGGCATACAGCGCCAGCTCGCGGGGATGGGCCGGGTCGGCCACGTCGACGATGCGCAGGTCGCGGTAGGGATACTGCACATAGTCGCCGCCGCTCAACAGGGCCAGGCCGCCCCGCACCACCAGCCGCTCCAGGCGCCCCGGCGTGTCGAAAAAGCCGGCCAGGGTGGGATGGGTGGGGTCGGCGACGTCGAGGATGTAGAGGCCGTCGTCGTTCGCCAGGTAGAGGTAGCGGCCGTCTATGGCCAGGCCGTGGCCGTAGCGGAAGGTATCGTAGTGGCCGACCTCGCGCGGCGCAGCCGGCCCGGCGAGGGCGACGATGTGCAGTTGGCCGGCCAGGTCGGCGGCGTAGGCATAGTCGCCCGACACAGCCAGGCTGGCGATAGGGGCCAGGCCGGTCACGACCTGGCCCAGCAGCCTGGGCTGCGTGGGCTGCGCGAGATCGAGCACCACGAGCCGCGGGCCGACGCTCAGGCAGGCGTAGCGGCCCTGCACCGCCACCGGCCCCAGCAGGCCGCCCGCCACGCCCAGCACCTCGAAGCGGCCGGGCAGATCGGGGCAGATAGTGGGGAGCCTGGGGGCGGCGACGGTGGGCGAGGGCGCTGCGGCCGCGCTCGGAGCGGCGGGCGGCAGCGGCGAGGCGGTCGCCATAGCTGTGGGCGCGGGCTGCGCGGTAGGCATGGCGGGCGCCGGCGCAGTGGCAGGTGCGCTCACCGTGGCGGTTGCCGATGGCCGGGGCAAGGCCACCTGCGTCGGGGGCGCGGGCGTATTCCGTGCACCGCTGCAGGCAAGTTGGCCGGCCAGTAGCAACGTAGCAACCACTGCTGCGGACCGGCGCTGCCATCTCAATGTTGCTCCATCGTGTCTCGGCATGTAAGTCTCCAGAATCAAGTCGGGACCGCGGGACTCTGCTCTCCTCAGTATGGCTCAAAGCTCTGCAACACTTGCTCGAACCAGGGAACGGCCGTGGCATCGCACTGGCCCGGGCCGGCGACCTGGAAAGTCAGCATGTAGAGCTGCTTGCCCGCGACCAGGTGCACTGCTTGGGAGCGCTGGGTGCGGCACGGTTCTTGTTTGGGGTCGCTGTAGCTGTACGCGACGCGCGCCGCCTGCGTCCCGTTGATGGTGAACTCCTGTATCTCGCTCATGTCGAAGAGGCCCGGATTCTGGCTGATAGTCGCCAGAAGGACGGCGGGCCGAGCGACGCGTCCATCGCTGCCGACGAGCGCTTCCCGCTTTCCCAACCGTACCGTGTAGGTCGTCTGGTTGTCGGTGAGGGTGAAGGTGGTCTGCCCGGACTGGTCGGTGGCGATGGTGGCGCCGGCAGGGTAGCGCAGACGGTAGCGTTGCGCCGCATCTTCGTAGGTCTGCCAACTGCTGACAGCGGGCCGCGGCGGCCTGGGGTTGGGCAGCAGCGTGCGGGCGTTGGCGGCATGCGTCCAGATGGTGCAGGACCAGGACGGGAGATCGGTCGCGAGGTCTTCGTACACATAAGGCGCGAAATGGTACGGCTGGCCCGGCTCCACAGGGACGTTGTTAAAGACCCAGCGCGGGAAGGCCTGGCCGTTGGCCGTGTAGGTGATCTTCTGTGGCAACAGGCCCGGTTGCAGCGTCAGCGGGCCGTTCCCTTGCGCGATCCGCAGCCCCAGGACATGCGGCTCATAGTCGAGCGGGACGGAGTTGAGCGTGCTGTGGGCGAAAAGGTCGACCGCGATGTTGACCAGCGGCGCCTCTGCCACGGGGCACAGCCGCCCTTGCACATCGTGCGGCCAGACGACCTGGATGCGCGCATCGACTTGAAGCGGACGCGGCTCGCTATAGCCCGTGGGCACGACCTGCTGCGGGAAGATCGTGCGCGGGTCGGCGGCGTGCACCCAGACGTTCGTGTCCTCGCCGAGCACGACAAACCGATAGGAGGCCGAGGGGTTGTCGGCCAGGTCAGCCGGGATGTTGTTGAACTCGAGCGACGGGAAGGTGACGCCGCCTGCCGGGCGCTCGATCACCTGTCCCTCCTGGTAGACTATCTGCGCCGGCTCATTGTCTTTCGCCACGAGCAACCTGAAGCCCGGGTTCTGGCAGCAGGCGACCTGGTTGCTGGGCCAGACGCTGACGTTAACCATGCGCGACTGCTCGACAGACGTCGGGTGGCCCTGGCCGTCATGCGGCCAGACGATGCTGATCCTGGGCTGCTGCCAGAGCTTGGCCGGCTCTTGAGCGGCAGCGGAGCCGGCCCCCACGGGCAGGGCCGCCCCCGCGAGCAGCACCACGGCGGCCAGCGCCGCCAGGGCGCGCAAGATCGAGCTCCAATGACGCTTCATCGTAGCACTCCCCTTCAGGGCTGGTTCTCAGGAGTCGGCGCCTCGGCCGTCGTGCCCACTTCGATCCTTTCTACCCGCTCGGCAGCGATGCGTAGGCCCGCCGTCTCGCGATAGAGGGTGCCCCAGATGCGCACACGGTAACCCTCGCACTCGGCCAGGCGCAGTGCCTCCAGAGCCTCCGCCTGCTGCGTATCGATGCCCAGCCGCGCCCCGTCGCTGCGCAGGAAGGAGCGCTCGGTGCCCGCCTCCCCACAGGAGATGACATAGCCCTCCCAGCCGGCCACCGGCTCCTCGCTGGGGCCGGGCCACGGCGTGGGCGAAGGCGGGGTGGAGAGTACCTCCAGACGCTCCACGACGATGCGCAGGCCGTTGGCGTCGACGGTCTCCATCTCCAGTTGCCCCCATACCCGTACCTGGGCTGAGGGCTGGCAGCGCAGGCGCTCGATCTCGACATTCACGGTCTCCGTGGCACCGGCGACGCCGCAACGCAGGCCGTCGTCGCGCTGGAAATAGTCGTCGAACTGGGCCATCGAGCAGTTCTTGACCAGCGTGCCCGTCCAGCCGTCGACCGGCCCGGCTTCCACGCTGGTGAGGAAGGCGAGCGTCGCCGCGAGCTCGCGGATGTGGCCCTGGTCTGCGCCCAGCTCGAAGTAGCCGTAGCCTTTCACAGGCACCGGGTAGCGGACGATCAGAACGACGCGGTTCTCCATGCCCACATCTTGGTCCGCCGAGGGCAGGATGAGGCGCGCCTCCTGCCCCTGGATCGTGAGCTTCTCGATCGTTGGGCTCGAGCCGTAGGGCTGGAGGTGGTGGCCAGCCTCCAGGGCTGTGACCTCGTCGATGCTGAGCGCTCCGGAGCGAGCGCCCAGGTCGAAGTAGCCATCGGGCCCGCCGTAGCGTGCGCCGTACCCTGCGATGGCGGTCCAGCCCGCGGGGATCTGCAGCGATACGCCGTAGGTCCAGTCGGTGAAAGCGCGATGATCTGCGTCGATTGCTGTCGGCGTCGCCGCACCTGGGGCGCCCAGCACCTCGCCCGGCTCTTTCGTGGCCCGCGGCGCCGCAGTGGGCGTGAGAGACGGGGGCAGTTCACGAACGGCCCCTACAGGTGTGCTGGCCTGTGGTGAAGGCGTGGACACCAACACCGGCGTAGGCGTGCAGGCCGCCAGGACCAGCACCAGCACGGCCAGGAATAGCCATCGTCGCATGCTTGGTCGCATCTCTTGCTCCTTGTCGCCTCCGCGGTCCTCCGCTCCTCTGCGCCGCTCTGATCACCGAGGCCGCAGGCGTGCCTCCTCTACTGCGGGCTGCAGCCCAGCGCCTGCGCCGTATCCCAGCTATTCTTCCCGTACACGGGCGGCCAGGGCTGCGGCTGGTAGGTGCGTGCGTCCACACGTATGAATGACGCACGAGGGGATGCAAAAGTCGCATAGTGGCCGGACGCACCCGTTCTGACGGCTAACATGGCGGCTGTAGCGGGTCGGTCGACTCGTCAGAATCTCTGCGGGCCACTAATAGGTGCGCCTGCCACTCCTGTCAGCTTGAGCCTATCCGCAAGCCAGCGGGCCGGGCCCCTACCTCAATTCCTCCAGCACCTCGCCTGTCTGGGCATCGATGGTGTAGGACCCCCTCAACGGCATGTCCGGCAGCTCGGGGTTCAGCGGGTCGCTCTGCAGCACCACCTCCCAGCGCAGCACCTGCCCCTGCGCGCGATCGTCGTGGCGCCAGCCCACGCTGAGCTGTGCCCAGCGTGTCCTCACGTTCTGGCCGAAGCGCTGCTCGGCGATGGCCAGGGCCTGTTCGCGGGTCACCTTCGGCTCCACGTCGAGGGTGATCGGCACGGGCAACCGTTGCGCGAACAGGTCAATGCAGCCGGTGGCCCCGTCTATCGACACCCGGGCCGCCTGCATGCCGTAGGCTTCCTGGGTGCCGAGGAGCTCCTGCCACAAGAACTCGCAGCGTGGCCCCACATCCTCATCCATCAGGCCGCTGCCTACGAGCGTGAGCCGCTCGAAACCCGGCACGCGCGCCGCGGCGAACTCGGTTGCTACCTGCTGCGCCTGGTCGCAATCCAGCGTCCCGCCCGGGCCGGCATAGCCGCGCGGCAGCATCGCGCTGAGCACGGCCCGCCGCTCGATATCCACAGTGAAGGAGGCGCCGCTCCCCTCCTCAAAGTAATGGCGCTCCCAGGGGAACCTCTTGTCCATCAGCTCGGGCTCCAGCTTGGGCACCATTTGCGGACGGCCCACGAAGGCACGGATGATGGCCATCGCCTCCTCGTCACTGCAGAAGACGGGCGTAGGCGTCGCGGTGGGTGTCGCAGTGGCGTCAGGGCTGCTCGTCGCCACAGCGATGGCTGTGCCCTGGTCCGCTGGAAACGCCGTAGGCCCGCCGCCACAGGCGGCGAGCAGCGCGGCCGTGGCAGCCGGCAGCGCCAACGTCAGCGCGAGCGCGAACAGCCGTCGCCAGGTGGTTTGTCGCATCTTCGCCTCCTCTTCGCCTCAGCGGTCCTCTGCTCCCTTGGGGCATCCAGCCCCTCTGCGTCTCTCTGCGTCAATAGAGCGCTGCGAAATAGAAGTCATGGTGCCCACCCCACGTTGCCGGCCTTGGCGTCGACCCAGCCCTCCTGGCCATCAGGCGCACGGACGCGCAGCCACTGGCTCTCGCTAGCCCAGGCCAGGCTGCGGCTGAGATAGTAGGGCTCCTGGCCCTCCGCCTGATGCGTCTCGGCCAGAGGTGCGAGGGAGAGGCGGGTGCCGCCCGGGAGGCAGGTGAGCAACTCGGCCTTCTTGCCCGGCGCGGCGCGCAGGTTCACGCATTCGCCGGCGGGCAGGCCCACGGCGAGAACGAGCGGACTGAAGGGCGCCAGCTCCACCCGCGCCGGCAACTGGTACTCGGCCTCGCCGCAGTGGCCGCCGTGGCC
>ERZ795049.3312-NODE-3312-length-17281-cov-4.456868_pt1 | contig 17281 bp, 15 predicted proteins | sample MGYA00375133_ERZ795049 | MGnify/ENA primary metagenome ERZ795049 (study PRJEB30178, sample SAMN05720147) | activated sludge metagenome | isolation source: anaerobic digester from wastewater treatment plant | place: Japan | collected 2015-04-20 ...
AGGGCTTCTTCGGTTTTTCCATTTTTTTCCTCCTCATTCCTAAGGAATTTCCGTTCCCAGGATGGTCACCTGGGAATCCATGTAGGTGCCGCCCGTTCCTGTTTCCACCGCGAACCGGGCTCGCGGCACCTGCCTCTCACCCGCCTTTCCCATCAGCTGGCGCGCCGCCTCCACCACCAGGGCCACGCCACCGCCGGCGCCCGTGTGGCCCTGGGACAGCATGCCACCATTCGTTGTCGTGGGCATCGGTCCACCGGGCCAGGTGTCTCCCCTAAGGAAGACCTCGCCTCCCTGCCCCCGCTCGGCGAAGCCCAGTTCCTCGAAAGCGATGAGCTGAAATATGGGATAGGAGTCATAGATCTCCGCTACGTCGATATCCTTCGGTGTCAGGCCTGCCTCCGCAAAGGCCTCCCTAGCAGCGTCGGCCCATCCGTAGCGCGTGATGTCAGGTTCCTGGGAGAAAACGAAGTGGGTCACCCTCGCACTTTCCCCGAGGACGTAGACTGGACGCTCCACCAAATCCCTGGCCCGTTCCGCCGAGGTAACGATGAAGGCTGACCCCCCGTCAAAAAGCATGTTGGACTGCTTGGCCCTCAGAGGCGTGGACAGGATCTTCGATTTTAATACCTCTTCGATGTTGAGGGGCTTCCTGAAGAAGGCGTTCGGATTGAGCTCGGCCCACTTGCGGTTTGATACACAGACGGCGGCAAGAGCCTCGTCGGAAGTGCCGGTCTCATGCTGATAGCGGGTAGTCGCCAAGGCAGCGATGGTAGAGTAATGCTGACCGTAAGGGACTTCCCACTCTTGGGAGATCCCGGCCGTAGAGAAGAGATCGATGACTCCCTGGCTGGTAGGAACGCCGGTCCCCAATTTTTCCATATGGGCACAGAGGACGCATTTCGCCACCCCACTGTTGACAAGGCTTGCCGCCGTTTTCAGCATGCAGCTGCCGCTGGCGCCCCCGGCAAAGACAAGTTCATTGGTCTTTACCCCTTTCAAGCCAAGTTCCTCAACAAACCGGCATGTTACCAGATCGTTATTGACGCCGTTGTTGTACACGACACCGGTCGGTATGACAAAATCGATCTCATCCTTTTTCAAACCCGCATCCTGAATGGCCTGACGGGCCGCCATCATGCCGAATGAGATACATGCTTTGTCGGGGTGCCTGCCTGTCGGTACTTCTCCAATCCCGACAATTGCTGCTTTCCCTTTGAGACTGTTCATCGAAACCTCCTCAACCCGATTATTCGGCGAACTCTCACCGGGCTGCTTTCTTCCCGCAAAAGGGAGAGATCTGCGTCCCTTTTGTGAAGATACCCGGGGCGTTTTCACCGTATCGTTTGCTAGGATAGTTGAAGTAAATCTCCAATCCGGCCTTTCAGTCCATCGGATGTTCCTCCCATGAAATTCAGCCCCGCCGCGTCGCGGACATGGCGCTGAGCGTCGTACTCCATGGTGTAACCATAACCACCCAGTACCTGCAAGCCATCCAAGGACGCACTCCTTGCCGTCTCCTGGGCCAGGCATTTGGCCATGGCCGCCTCAAGGACGAAGGATTCTCCATGATCCGCCAGCCATGCTGTTTTCACAACCATGAGCCGAGCCGCCTCGATCATATAAAAATTGCGGGCGAAAAGATGTCGAATGGCCATGAAACGGCCGATGGGCTGACTGAACTGGATGCGCTGCTTTGCATGCTCAAGCGCATAATCGAAGGCGGCACGGGCAATGCCTACCCCTTGGGCAGCAGCCTGCAAGGCCAAGAGCCCAAGAACACATGATCGGTGCTCCCAGCCGTTGCCGAAGGCCCCAGCACCGCCAAGGATATCCTCGTCCGATGCCCTGAAGCTGTAGAGTTTTATCCTGCCGATGGCCGCTCCATGATACCCAAGGCATTCCGTTGGAGTGATGCCAATTCCTTCCTCACCAGATCTGATGCAAAACGTCGTAAGGTGGCCTTCCCCCGTCCGGGCCAAAACGAGGAAGAGATCCGCTTGGCCCGCCACCGGTACGGCAGCTGTTTCACCGGAAATCAGAAATCCTTTGTTCTTCTTCACCGCTTCCGGGCCAATGACGCAGTTCCCCGCTCCGGCGTCGGGGTTGTCCATGACGGGGGCAACCATTAACTCGCCAGCGGCGCAGGCAGGCAGAAAGCGCTTCTTTTGTTCGTCGCTCCCCCAGGCACCGAAGATCTCCCCACCGTAGATCGCGGATCCCGCATAGAGGGCCGCCAAGGCCGGTGATGCATAGGCCAGTTCCTCCGTTACGATGCAGGCCCCCTGCACGTTGCGGCCCTGACCGCCATACGCCTCGGGAACCAGGATTCCGCAGAGCCCCAGTGCAGCCAGTTCCGCGAGCGCACAAGCAGGTACGGCATCCTCCTCGTCCCAGCGACGGGCCACCTCGCGGGAACAATTCTTTTTTGCCCATCCCTGGACCGCATCGCGGATCATCGCATTCTCAGCATTGTTCTCCCGTTCCATTTTTCTCTCCTCGTCCAGCGACTGCTCAGAGGCCAAGAGTCTTGGCCACGATGTTCTTCTGGACCTGTGTCGTTCCTCCGCCTATGGTCAGGATCAAGACATCTCGCAGATGCCGCTGAACTTCGCACTCCATTGAGTATCCAGAACTTCCCAAAACATCCAAGGCCGTGACGGCTATTTTCTTGGCCGTCTCGGTGCAGAAGTACTTCGACATGGAGGTCTCACGCACACATTCGATGTGCTGGGTCTCCATCCAGGCGGCATGGTAGGCGAGCTGTCTGGCGGCCTCCAACTCCGTGGCCATTTCGACGACTCGGTGCTTCACGTCCTGAAGGCTGCTGTCCGATACTCCGCCGGCCTCCCGTTCCTTGAGAGCAGCAATGACGTTTTCCATGGTCGCCTCGGCAATGCCGATCGCACAGGCCGAGAGGGCCAGCCGTTCACCATTCAGAAGGCGCACCATCTGCGCCCAACCCTGATTCAGTCCTTCCTCGCCACCAAGGATGCTGGATGGGGGCACCCGGACATCGTCGAAGTAGATCTCGGCGGTGTCGGAGCCGTGGTAACCCAGCTTGTGGATTGCCCGGGTACTGAATCCGGGGCTTCTGGTATCCACGACAAAGCTCGTAATCCCCTTGAATCGGGACGGTGCCGTGCGCGTGAAAGTGATCATGTAGTCCGCAACAGTACCGCCCGTTATGAACATCTTGCTGCCGTTGATGACGTAGGCGTCTCCCTTGAGCTCGGCCCGTGTCTTGATATTGGCGGCATCCGATCCAGCCTCCGGTTCGGTCAGGCCAAATGCAAACAGGAGTTCCCCTTTCGCCAACCGGGGCAAAAAATTTCGTCGTTGTTCGTCATTGCCGTTGGCCCAGATGATGTTGCTCCCATATAGAAGGATGTTTCCGAAGGCCCAGGTCAGAGCCGGGCAGGCTCGGGACAGCTCCTCGCAGAGGATCATCACCTCGATTTCCCCTCCCCCCTCGCCTCCATACTTTTTCGGGACGTTGACCGCCGTGAACCCCTGTTCCGCCAGTTTGCGGATGATTTTGAAGGGAAATTCGTCCTTCCGGTCGATCTCCCTAGCCACCTCCCGGGAAACTTCCGTCCTCACAAAGAAACGGATCCGCTCGCGCAACTCGCACTGGTCCTTTGTCAATTTGTGATCCATGTTTTCCTCTCTTCGATAACCTGAGCGGCATCCAGCCGGCCATGGATGCCGATTCCCCGCAGGGGTTCCGCGACAGCCAATTTTTCCATCGCTCTCAGAAGAATGCCCCGCCGTTCATGACCAAGATATGGCCGGTCATGTAATTTGCAGCTCCAGACGCGAGGAAGAGGGCCGTCTGGGCAATCTCTCTGGCCGTAGCCACGCGCTTCAGGGGGACATTCCGGTACTCCTGTTCCATGAGTTCTTCATTCGACCACAAGGCCCTGCTGAATCCCGTCGACACGATCCTCGGGGCGATGGCATTTACGCGGATGTTGTACGGCCCCAGCTCCATGGCGAGCGTCTTGGTCAGCATATTGATTCCGGCCTTGCTGATGCAGTAGGGACCGAGTCCCTCCGCGGGGCTGACACCGGCCGCAGACGAAACGTTGATGATAACGCCGTTTTCCTGCGTCATCATGATCCGGCCAACAAGCTGACTCAGCAGGAAATATCCCTTCAGGTTCGTTTCCATGATCTGGTCGAACAGCTTTTCGTCCGCTTCTATTAGGGGGCCCATGCCCGGATTGGTGGCAGCGTTGTTGACGAGGATGTCGATCCGACCGAAGGTTTCCATGACTTTTTCAACCAGTACCCTCAGGTCTTCCGGCCGCCGTGCGTGGGCCGAAACGGTTAAGGCAGGCCTCCCTAGCGCCCGGATTTTATTCGCCACCGCTTCAAGGTCCAGAAGCTTCCGACTGGCAATGGCGACGGCCGCACCCGCATCGGCAAATGTCAGGGCGGTTTCCATTCCGATGCCCCGGCTCCCACCCGTGATCAGGGCGACTTTACCTTCTAATGAAAGAAATGATGCATCCATTGCCGATTTCCTTTTCCCCGGATGTTGCCGTCATGTCTCGGCCAGTTCTTCCGCCAGCTTCTTGCAGTCGGCGATCACCCTGCGCCCTTCCATGAAAATGGTCATCCTCTCCGCCATGGGTGACCCTTCCCCGTGGAGACAAACGGTTTCCCGCTCCGCTTCTAGCAGACGGCGGATGAGATCCAGAATTCGCAGGCGCTTTTCAGCTTTGATGCCCTTCTTGCCCACCAAGTATTTGTCGATGGCACCCTTTAATTCGGGAAGCATATAATCCCGGTGGGTCGGGGCCGTCACCAGTATCCCCCCTGCCAGATCCTGGATGTTCTTTACGATCTCGTGATAGCCGTGGGCAAAATGGTATTTAGCGATGTTCGTGGTCACCGGGTTTGGAACGGCCATATCACCGTGCATGATGAAGTCTAAGCAAGCCGTCTTTGACAGGGACTTGAGGGTCTCCAAGTAGATGAGGATGTCCGTCAGCTTCTCCCGGATATGCGGCGTGTCAGCAACACCGTTGTACTCCGCTATGGCGGCGGCCACTCCCAGGAGCTGCTCACTCATTGGGATTCTGTACGCACAGCCCGTCCGTCGGTGCATCAGGGCGAAGTTGTAAACCATGGTTGCCGCGAGTTTCCACTCGCCGCACAGGAAGACACGCTCCCACGGAACGAAGACATCGTCAAAAATTATAAATGAATCGGTGTGTATCCGGTAGGGTCGGGACTTTGGGAACTCCAGGTTGCTATATCGGGACGGAAACGGCCGGCAGACCTGCGTCAGGCCCCTCGAACTGGCAGGGATGGCAAAGGCTACCGCATAGTCGCGGTCAGCCTCCGACATGGCACGGCACGGAACGACGAGGATCTCATTGGCATAGGCTGCCCCGGTAATGTGCATTTTAGCTCCCCGGACAATGATCCCCTTCTCGTTTTTCTCCACCACCCGGAGGTAGAAGTCGGGGTGCTCCTGGCCCGGATCAGAGGGACGTAGCAACCTGTCCCCCTTGACATCTGTCACGGCCGCACAGGTAGCAAGATCGTTCTTTTTCAGATATGTGCGGTAATTTTCGACCCGCTCGACATAATCCCGGTTCCCCGTCATCCCGGCGGTGATGCTGTAGGCGTTGAGAGCGTCCGCGCCGATGTCATGTGAAAAGGGAATCATGCCATCGCCCAGGCTGGTGGAGGTGACGATCAGTTCGTGGGCCTTGAGAAGATCTTCGGCATTCCTGGGTTTATAGTAGTAACGGCTGATCCGTTCCCCCAAGTCCGGATCATGCACTGTAGCCAAATCATGGAATTTCGGTTCGTCTGCAATCTGGAAATCGATCGCCATGGTTTCGGCGCATACCTTGAGGTCAGGGTGGGTTGCCACGTTCTCCACCCGCTCCCCTTTGTAATATACGACCCGACCGTCGTTGAGACTTTCCAGATATTGTTCAGCTGTCATCAGGCCCATCCTGTCCGTCTCCTTCCATTCATTGATGAAAAGCAATCCCCGTCGGCGGGCTCAAGCATCCGCTATCACCCCGTTGAAATATCATGAACTACTGGCAAAGGAGGGTTTGCTTATTGATTGTACTTCTGCAATTGGGGTGCCAGAGTTTCTTTTCTAATTAACTAAATAATATTGAGTTCTTAAAAATATTAAAACATATCGAACAGACTTTCCTCACGAAATATTGCGATCGCCTCGCAATATTTCGTGAGCTTGGCTTGACAAAGTCGGGGGTCAGGCTATATGGAGGGTACGAATGATCTTCCTCAACAATAGAAATGCATTTTCAAGGATGCTGCCATGATCTCGCCCACGGATTCTCCCCTATTTTCAAAATCGAATGAGTTGATCCGAGACCACATTCTGCAGGTGGCCTCCCTCTTCGAGGGCGAATTTAACCTGGACTGGCTGGTGGAGCTGACCGAGCTCAAGGCCCATCGAATCCTGGTTGAGCTGCAGCAGGAGCTAAAGAAAAAGACTCTGGCTTCCCCCAGCCCCGGGATTTATTTCTTCCCGTCGGCGTCGGATCGGGAGCACTTCCAGAAGCACCTTTCCACGACGGAAACCAACGTATTGCATGGCCGAATCGCCAACCTCCTTATCCGAGATCTTCCGGAAGAAGACGGCAAGCTTCTTTCCGTCTCTCGCCACCTGCTCCATATCCTGAATGACGTCGAGTCCTGTAGGATCCTGACACGGGCCGGCAATATCTACCGTAATTCTTTCCGTAACGAGCAGGCGCTGCATTGCTATACGAAAGTTCTGAAAGATCTGGCGCAATGTGACGGCGAAGAGGCGGACCGCTTGTTTACCGAAACGGCCATTCAGTATTCCAAGATCTCCACGGCAAGGCATGAAACAACCCTCGTTCTCGACACCCTCCATGATGCCCTAAAGAGAGCCAAACGTCGTGATGACAGAAATTCCCAGTCTCTTTTGGAGATGCACATCGCCAAAAACGAATGGCTCCGGTCGCGGTACAGCCAGGCCCTGTCGCATTTCAAACGCGGCTGGGCCATTACAAAAACCCTGGACGACCCCAAGGTCCTGCGCTCCGCCTCATCGTTCGGGACTATCTTTCTCTACTGGCAGGGGCGGTTCCGTGAAGCCGTCGAAAGCTATGTCAAGGCCCTGCCTGAGGTGGAGAGATTCCCCCATGCCCAATTCCCCCTCCTGGCGGCCATCACAGTGGGGTACTGTTATGCCCAGACCGGCCAGACGACCCAGGGGCTCGGCATGCTGGACGCCATCCGGACCCACTGCCTGGAAAGGGGCGACCGCTACCTGGCCTGCCAAGCCATCGGCAACATCGGCGAGGTCATGCTTATTATGCGACGCATCGACGAGGCCCAGTACTACCTGGAACATGCCGTGGAGATGGCCGCGGAGGCCCAAAACCGCTGGGTCTGGATCATGTGCCATGCAGCCCTGGCGTTCGTATGTCTCTGCAACGGTGAATCGGATCGTGCCACTGAATATTTCCGTGAATTTCTACGGCACAGCCGGAAAGTGGAGGCCATCGTCCACCCCTACCCCTATCGCCTAGCCATGAGCCATGCCATGAGTCTCGGCCAAATACCGGCGGTAGAAGGACTTTGTCTCGAAGCTGAGATCGAGCGCTCGCTCCAGTCCAACAATGTCTTCCTGAAAGGCGTTGCCTATCGATACCAAGCCTTCATGCGGATGCAAGAGCGCAACCCGGCGGAAGCGATTCTCCATTCCTTTCAGCAGTCGATCCAGAAGCTAAACGAGGCAGGCCATCCGGTCGAACTGGCAAGAACGCGGATGGAACTGGCCCACTATTTTCTCTCCGTGGGGAAACAAGAGAAAGCGATGGACCAGCGCCTTGAAGTCTCTAAGGCCTTGTCGTCCATGAACGAGGTCCTCATTCCAAACGACCTGCGGGGCCTAATTGAGCGACCCCCGAGGGATGAGCATGTGCTCAAGGAAATTTTGGAGCTCGGAAGGCAGGTCGTGAATATTCGAGACAACAACGAGTTGATGCAGCGCATCATCTCGATGGTAAACCGCGTGACCGGGGCGGAACGGGGAGCCATGTTTCTTTTCGACGGAGCACCGGCCGAAGGGAAAAAGCTTTGCCTCCGGGCATCTAAGAACCTGACGCCATCGGATGTGACCCATCCCTCCTTCGGCGTCTCCAACCGACTCATCGAGGAGGTGGCGAAAACGGGAGAAGGAAGCCTCCTGGGGGCTGACACGGACGATGCCTCTCTCCTTATTTCCCAGGGTGTCATCCGCTCCATGGTGTGTGTCCCTATGGTACTCCACGACCAAGTGATAGGCGTCCTGTACCATGACAACCGGCTGTTGAGCAGCGCCTTCCGGAAATCAGATCTGGAGCTCCTGGCTTATTTTGCGGCCCTAGCGGCAATCGCCATCGACAACGCCAGGGCCTACGAAGAAATCAGAAGCCTCAATAGAAAGCTCAATGAGGAGAAGAAGTATTTCGAGGAGGAGCACCTTACTCACCTGCACTTCGATGATATCGTCGGGCAGAGCCCCGCAATGCAGCAGGTCCTGATGCAGATCAACCAGGTGGCGGAAACTAGCGCATCGGTTCTGATCACGGGTGAAACGGGCGTGGGCAAGGAACTCGTAGCGAGGGCTATTCACCGCCTGAGTCCCCGGAAGGACCGGCCCTTCATTAGCGTCCAGCTCAGCTCGCTTCCGGACAGCCTCATTCCAAGCGAGCTGTTCGGCCATGAGAAGGGTGCGTACACCGGGGCCACCCAAAGGAGAATCGGCCGTTTCGAATTGGCCGACGGAGGAACTCTTTTCCTGGATGAGATCGGCGACATCCCCGCTGAAATTCAGGTGCGGCTCCTACGGGTCCTGCAGAACCATGAGTTCGAGCGGATCGGCGGAACGGAACACCTCACCTCCGACTTCCGTCTTATTACCGCCACGAATCGCGAGCTGGAACAGTTGGTCCGAAACGGCACGTTCCGGGCGGACCTCTACTATCGCCTCAAAGTCTTCCCCATTCACGTCCCCCCCCTGAGGGAGCGTGAGGGAGACGTGCCGCTTCTAGCAAAACACTTCCTGAAAATCCAGTCTAACAGGACCGGGAAAAGAATCGATTCCATTTCCGACGAGGACATGAAACGGCTGAACTCGTACAAATGGCCCGGCAACGTCCGGGAATTGGAAAATCTCGTGGAACGGGGGGTCATCCTGAGCACAAATAACCGTTTCCACATGCCCGGCCTTGAGTCTGCAGCCGCGGGTACGGCTGAACCGGCGGGGTACACTGGGAAACTGACGCTCGCCGACAACGAACGATGCCACATCTTGAGAACCCTTGAAGAAACTGGATGGAAGATATCTGGACCTGGAGGGGCCGCCGAGGTTCTCAACATCCATCCGTCTACGCTTTCCTTTCGGATGAAGAAACTTGGAATCAGCAGACTTAAGAAATCCACACTCTCCGATTCAGCCGTCAGTCCTGTCGATCCGCCGTTACGCTTCAGATATCAGTATTAATTCGAGAATACTTATTTGGGCTTCTCCGGCACGACCCTGAAAAGAAAGGCCGCGGGCATTGGGTCCTCCTTACCTCCCCCGCTTCTATAACTCATGCGCCAGGGAAAGAGGAGCCGGCTGGGGCAGCGAACCCTTGAGAAATCCTTTCCATCGCGGACAAGCGACCGCTAAAAAATTCTCAGAAGTCCGGAAAACTTGCCTCTTCGACCTTACCGCCGCTGCCGTTGTCATGCTTGTGATGGGAGTCGGATTCTGCCGGGTGGCGCCTGAGACCTTGCGTTGCATGTATTAATGGGTTATACGGACTTATCCATTTAAAAAAACGCTCTTCTTGATTCCAGGGACGGTGACGATGCGAAACAGACCCGTCGAACCGATCGGATTCCCGAAGCCTCTTTTGCTTTTTCTCCTTTCAGCGCTCCTGCTGCTGTCGGTCCCGGCTTCTCCAGCCACGGCCCAGACGCCTTTCTCCGCCCAGGCGACCGAGAGACGCAGCGTCGACGTGAAGGCGAGGGAGGCAGCCATGGCAGAGCACCGGATCGCCCTGGTCATCGGCAATAGCGCCTACCGGATGGGCGCCCTGCGCAACCCCGTCAACGATGCCCGCGCCGTCGCCGCCACCCTTCGGGACCTGGGGTTTTCGGTGGAGGAGCGGACCGACCTATCCTACCAGGAGATGGGCCGGGCGATCGTCCGCTTCGGCCAGTCCATTCGCCGCGACAGCGTCGCCCTCTTCTACTACGCCGGCCACGGACTCCAGGTCCAGGGCAGCAACTACCTCGTTCCCGTGGACGCCCAGATCCATGACGAGGGGGAGGTCCAGTTCGCCACCGTCAACGCTGGCCTGGTCCTGGCGAAGATGGAGGAGGCGAAGAACCCCGTGAACATCGTCATCCTCGACGCTTGCCGGGACAACCCCTACGCCCGCAGCTGGAAACGTTCCTCGGGGGGGCGGGGACTGGCAAAGATGGACGCGCCGGTGGGCTCGATCATCGCCTACGCCGCCGGTCCCGGCGAGACGGCTGACGACGGCAAGGGAAAGAACGGCCTCTATACCGAATCCCTGGTCCGGCAGATGAAGGCGCCGGGCCTCAAGATCGAGGACGTCTTCAAACGGGTCCGCAGCGAGGTGCGCCAAAGGAGCGACGGCCGCCAGGTCCCCGCGGAGACGACGCAACTGGAGGGGGACTTCTATTTTACCCGGGGAACGGTCGAAGCGGCCCCAGCACCTCCTCCGCTGGCGATGGCCCGGCCGCCCGAACCGCCCCCCGTCCCGGCTGCGCCGCGAGCCGGCGAGATCCTTCGCGACCCTGTCACGGGGATGGAGATGGTCTACGTCCCGGGCGGCTGTTATCGGATGGGGGATACGTTTGGAGACGGCAACAGTAGCGAAAAGCCCGTCCACGAAGTATGTGTGAGTGATTTCTACATCGGCAAGTACGAAGTCACACAGGGTCAGTGGAGACAAATCATGGGATACAACCCATCCCATTTCAGCAGTTGCGGCGACAACTGCCCCGTGGAAAACGTTTCTTGGAATGACGCCCAGAATTTTGCCGACAAATTGAATAACCGGACCGGGAAACAGTATCGTCTGCCCACGGAGGCGGAGTGGGAATATGCCGCCCAAAGCGGCGGGAAAAGCGAGAAATGGGCCGGCACCAGCAGTGAATCGTCTTTGAGAGATTACGCCTGGTATGATGCCAATTCGGAAGACAAGACGCATCCCGTGGGACAAAAGAAGCCAAACGTTCTTGGTTTGCATGATATGAGCGGCAATGTCTGGGAGTGGTGTTCGGACGGGTGGGAAATGGATTATTACAAGAACAGTCCGCGCGATAATCCCAAGGGGCCGGCTGACGGTTCCCACCGCTTTTTTCGCGGTGGCAGTTGGAGCCACCGTGCCGCTGACGCGCGTGCGTCGTTCCGCTACTTTGTCAGACCGGAGACTCGGAACGTCAATCTGGGTTTCCGGCTTGTCCTGCCCCTAGGTCAGTGAGCCGGGCAGGCGCGTCATCTCAGGCGTATGTAGGCCGCAGCGGAGCCGGCCTGATTCGACAGAGATAGGCGGGTCACAGGGGCATCGCCCCTGCCGGCGCACGATTTTTTCGGGTGGGCCATTCGGGACCCACTACTTTCCCCCAGGATCACCGACACAGCGCCTGCGCCTGCCGGCCCGGGGATACAGTGGGCCATCTCCATTAGATCCCCTTCGTTGCGTTACACCGGAAAACGCTACTTTTGACTTGTCTGCCTTTAAGGGAAGCTCACGAAGGGTGAACGAAAATGAAAAAGCTGATCATCTCATTGTCGATTGTGCTCACTTTCTCATCGCTAGCCTTCGGCGGAGAACGGACGACGATTTGCGACAAGAACTGGAACGTCAAAAGGATATAAGCGTGACGGTAGCACCTACGATGGAAGCTGGAACATCAAAAGTGAAAAGAGCTAACTGGGCGGCTCAATATGACAAAGGAATCAAGGAATGGCTTCTATGATTGTTCTCCTCTGAATCTTTTCAGCTTATCAACTAATCGAATGTAAACAATTTACTTGCCACCATCAGTAAAAATATATATTGAGCAAGTAACACAAGATCCCAATCCCACAATCAGAGGAGGAATTACCATGGCAGAGCTGATCCAATTAGCGGCGGAAATCGTTATGGCCCATGCATCGGCGACAGAAATGACATCCGAAGACCTGCAGAACGAAATCAAGGCCGTCTATGCAACCCTGAAGGGCCTTGAGACAGGAGATGTCTCCTCAAAGCCAGCCCTGACGCTGCGACAAGCCTTCAAGAAGGACGAGGTCGCCTGCATGGTTTGTGGGAAGACCGGCCTGACCACCCTGAAACGACATCTCGCGGTAGCTCACGACATGAAGCCCGGCCAGTATAGGAAGCAGTTTAACATTCCTTCAAGCCAGCCGCTGGCAGCGAAGGATTACGTTGAAAAAAGACGTCAGATGGCCCTGGACAAAGGATTGGCTGGAAATCTCGAAAAGGCCAGGGCGGCTAGAAAGGCAAAGCCGAAGAAGGTCGTGAAGGCCAAGGCAAAGCCGGTCGTGAAGGCCAAAGCCAAGCCGAAGAAGGCTGCGAAGGCGAAAAAATAGACGACAGAAGCGACACCCAGCCGCAGGAGGACGATTCGCAAAGACGCATTGGTCTCTGCGTCGAGGGAGGGGGTCATGAATAAGATACGCTCAATCGCCGCTTCATTGATGCTGACCTCCGGTGTTACGCACGTCGTCCAGATCCCCATATACGGTGCACATGGATCGGTCATAGGCGCTGCTGCCTTCGGTGTCGTATACTTTATCATCGGATTTTTTCTCTTCGGCAGGTCTCGTGCGGCTTTATGGGCTGGAGCAGTTCTACCCGCAATCGGCGGCGTGCTTGGTGTCTATCGATTTATTTTTCTCCATCCGAACCCATTCAGTGTCTTTCACGTTCTGATCGATCTGGTCGTCGTGCCATGCTGCATAATCCTCCTGATTCGCGGTAGCAAAGAGTAGCCCTCATTTCGACCGGACACCTGAGACGTGCAAATAAGTTGTGGCTGAAGGAGGAAATCATTGGTCTTGCCGGGATTCGCCTTAGTCCCCTCTCCTGCCTCTGTAATTCCGTCCGTCCAAGACAAGACACCCGCAGTTTCATGCAATCAACCCCCCCCGTCTAGGCCCTCCCGCACCGAAAAACTCTTTACACGACCTCTTGTATAAAGCCTCACGCTTCAGAAAATTGTTTCGCTATCCGTTATCTCGCCTCCAAGGTGAGGAGCAGATTTCCTAAACAACCGGCCATAAAACTATTTGACAAAATTTTTATGTTTCATTACTTTCAGCGTAACTCCTCTTCCAAGGAAGGAACGACTAATATAGTGAAACGGGAAAAAACCAAACTGGGCAAATTTGAAATGCAGCTTCTCGCCTATGCCCAGCTCAGGAAAAAGGAATTCATCTTCTCGGGAGAAATTGCCTCCGCCTTAGATATTAATGCCGAACAGGAATGGAAACTCCTCAATCGGATGGCAACTTCCGGCCTGATTATCCGATTGAAAAGGGGGATTTATCTGGTCCCTTCCCGCATGCCCGCCGGCGGTAGGTGGACGGTCAGCGGTTATTACATACTTTCAAAACTCATGGAAGCTCTCAAAGGTCGATACCAGATCAGCGGCCCCAGTGCCTTTAACTTCCATGGCTTTGACGACCAGATACCAAATCGGATTTACGTTTACAATGATCGGATCTTTGGAGAAAGGCAGATCGGCGGAATCGATTTCGTCTTCATTAAGACAGAGGTCAAGCGGTTGGGTTCGACAAAGAGCTTGAAGACGTCTGATGGCATCGACACCGTCATGGTCACCAAAACCAGGGCACTGGTCGATGCCGTTTATGACTGGTCCCGGTACAACACCCTTCCCCGGGCCTACGGATGGATCGAGGAAGCACTGAAGAAAGACCCGGTCATCATGGTCGATACCCTGATCGACGACACGCTCAAGTACGGCAACAAGGGAACAGTGAAGCGTATCGGATATTTGCTTGCCCAACTCGCTATCGATGATGAGCGTCTTCTGAAAATGAAACGAAAACTCGGTCCTACCAAATCATTTATCCCTTGGATACCAAGCCAGACGGCAAAAGGCAGCATCAATAAAGAGTGGGGATTAATTGTTAATGGAGCCCTCCCGCGATCATAGGATCTTGGTCCACGAAGATCAGACGTTCTTCCGTGAGGCAGTGCTTTTCACTGCAGGCCAGAATGGATTGAATGCCACCCTCATTGAAAAGGATTATTTCTGCACCGTCCTTCTGCAGTATCTTTATGACCAGCCAGGTAGCCCCTTGATTTTCCGGGGAGGCACCTGCATCGGCAAGGTCTATGCAGATTTCTATAGGCTCAGCGAAGACCTCGATTTTCTTATTTCAACACCCTCGGGAGCGAGTGTCTCCGTGCGACGGAAAGGAATGGCGCCGGTCCGGGAGTGGGTGAAAAATATTTCCGAGGAGATCGGCATCCTGACCCTCCCCGAGGACTTCACCGGACACAACAGCTCCCGGCAGTACGTCGCTCATGTGACCTACCCCTCGGTCTTCCTCTCGGAAGAGGCAGCCCGCATCAAAATCGAGGTGGGATTGCGTGAAACGACCTTGACGCCGCCGGTGCACCTGAAAGCCAGGACATTGCTGCTGAGCCCCTTCACGCGCAAGCCTCTGGTCCCCGACATCGAGGTGGTCACCCTATCCATGCTGGAGGCCATCGCAGAAAAGCTAAGGGCGGCTCTGACCCGGTTGGAGCCAGCCATTCGGGACTTCTTCGATATCGATTATCTAGCCTCGCAAAACAAGATAAATCTCGATGATCGGCATCTCTTCCAGCTTGTCTCTGAAAAGCTGACGGTGCCTGGAAATCCACCGATCGATCTATCTCAATCCAGGAAAGAAAAACTCAAGGCCCAGCTCAACACGGAACTTAAACCAGTGCTACGTCCCGTCGATTTTGAAAGATTTGATCTCGACCGAGCTTTTAATATTACTACAAAAGTTGTTCAGATGTTACCGAATTGTGGGAGGAAGATACCCTCTTAAGAACGGGCTTTCGCATATTCTATGAAGAAGCAGATCATCAAGAATATAGGCCCAGCTGGCCACAGACGCAGGCTTAAGGAACGGTTTTGTAATGCCGACCGTAAGGCCCTCGCCGATTATGAGTTGCTTGAACTGCTCCTGGCCTATGCCATCCCCCGCGTCGATACAAAACCTGCTGCTAAAGCGCTCCTGAAGCAGCACAAGACCATCTTCAATGTCCTTCAGCAATCCCCCGAACGGCTCATGGAGATCAAAGGGATCGGACCTGAAGCAGCCAGCTACCTCAACACCATCCAGGCCTGTCTGACTCACGCCATGGAAAGGACCGTCGAGCACCACAGGGCTTTGGTCGGAAGTAAAATCTCTGACTACAGGCAAAGCACAAGGCCATCTCTACTTACAAAACTGACAAGATATTGATACCGGGGAAATCGTCCTAAGTACTTGAAATCATGGTGGAGGCGGGGGGAGTCGAACCCCCGTCCGAAAATATTCCACTACAGGTTCTCCGTGCGCAGCCTTCGTTTTGTTTTCGCGCCGGCGGCCTCCCAAAGGCCGGATGCCGCCGCGCTATCCTGTTGAAGTTTTCGCCCCGCCCCCGCCAGGAAAAGGGGTTCGGCTATCCTGCCTGGTCGACGCCCTCATCCGGTCCGGCAGGAGAGTCCGGGGAGGACGTTAGCCGTTCTTAGGCGGCTAAGGCGTAATCGTAGTTGTCTGCGATTATGGTTTTCCTACCTGTTTAACGAGGCCTGTAGGAACCTCGGCACGCTGCTGCAGCTTCAACTATCCCCGTCGAAACCGTGACGCCCCCATCTTTTTGGAGATCACCCTTGCAGTAATTCAAATATAGCGACCCCGCGCCCGGAAGTCAAGGGAACATACGGGCACGTAAAGGAGCCTCCGCCCCGGGCGGGTTCGGGGACGGCGTGTACGGTCGGGAGTGGCCCGCACGGGGCGGGCGGCCAGGTTTGCGGAAGCGCGGAGCCCACCGACCGCCCCCGGAACGCCTTTTTGCGGCGGGGCCGGTCATCCGCGGTCGCGGTGGCGGAAGCTCCGGGCCATGTCCCGCTCGTCCTCCCGCCGCTTGAGCGTTTCGCGCTTGTCGTAGAGCTTCTTACCCCGGCCGAGCCCGATCTCCACCTTGACCCGGCCGTGCTTGAAATACAGCCGGGTCGGCACGAGCGTGAAGCCCTTCTCCTGCGTCTTGCCGTACAGGCGGCGGATCTCCTGCTTGTGGAGGAGGAGTTTCCGCACCCGCAGGGGCTCGTGGTTGTAGCGGTTGCCGAAAGTGTAGGGGCTGATGTGCAGGTCGTAGAGGAAGACCTCCCCGTCGGTCACCTGGGCATAGCTGTCGCGCAGGTTGGCCCGCCCCTCGCGCAAGGCCTTGACCTCCGTCCCGGACAGGACGATCCCGGCCTCGAACGTGTCGTCGATGAAGTAGTTGAGCCGCGCGGTCTTGTTCGCGCAGATGAGCTTTTCCGGCAGATCCTTCTTCGCCATGCCTCAGGCCGTCCTCTCCGCTCCCGCGCGTCCGGCGTCTCCGCCGCTGTCCGTTCCGGCGCGGCGCGCTCCCACTTCGTCGATCCGTTTCTCCGCCCCGGCCCCACGGTTCCGGCCCGCCCGTGCCGTCTTCAGCGGCCGCGGAGGCGCAAGCAGGTAATCCGGCTTGACGTGCCCCATCGCGCGGAAGATGTTGTCCCGCACCTCCGGGTTGTCCCGCTCCAGTCCGTCCAGGAGGTCCTTGACGGTCCGCCGCCGGGACGTCCGGCTCGTCGGGCAGCGCTCCTCCGCCGGTGCTATCCCCTGCTCCCGGCCGTACCTCTTCACGAGCGCCTCCGGGACGTAGGCGAGCGGCCGGATGATGTGGAGCTCCCCGCCGAAGAGGGGCTGGTTCGGCGTCATCGTGCTGATCTCCCGTCCGAAGAACAGGTTGATCAAGAGCGTCTCGATGATGTCGTCCCGGTGATGGGCGAGCGCGACTTTCGTGCATCCCTCGGCCGCCGCGATCTCGAAGAGGCGCCGCCGCCGCAGGCGCGAGCACAAGAAGCAGGGGTTCTTGCGGTTGACCTCGCTGTGGGCAAGCGGCCCAATATCCGTCCGTTCGGAAACGAGGGGGATCCCCGTCTCCGCCAGGCGGGCGGCGACCCGGGCCGCGCCCTCCCCCTTTGGGGC
>ERZ795049.3314-NODE-3314-length-17276-cov-4.932176_pt1 | contig 17276 bp, 14 predicted proteins | sample MGYA00375133_ERZ795049 | MGnify/ENA primary metagenome ERZ795049 (study PRJEB30178, sample SAMN05720147) | activated sludge metagenome | isolation source: anaerobic digester from wastewater treatment plant | place: Japan | collected 2015-04-20 ...
AATTTTCTGGATACTGCTCAGGCTTACAAAACCTACCCTCATATCAAAGAGGCATTGGCTGGCTTCACCAGTGAAGTTGTGATTGCCAGCAAATCATATGCTGCTGACTATGGAGAAATGAAGGAAGCAGTTTTCGAGGCTTGCCAGGAAATGAATAGAGATTATATTGATATTTTTCACCTCCATGCACCAAGGGAAGATAAAAACGTTTTTAAGAAAAGGGCAGGGGCGCTTTCTTGCCTGGTGGAACTCAAAAAAGAAGGTGTCATCAGAGCTATTGGTATCTCCACACATGCCATTGAGGTAGTGGAAAAAGCTGCTGAGATAGAGGAGATTGATATCGTCTTTCCAATAATTAATATGGTTGGATTAGGCATTATAGGAGGAACTGCAGAAGAAATGCTGCAGGCAATTAAAAAAGTTTATCAAGCTGGAAAGGGCATCTATGCCATGAAAGTCCTGGCAGGCGGTTATCTAATAAAAAAAATTATAGAAGCCCTTAACTATGTCAGAAATAGAGAGGAAATACAATCCATTGCCTTGGGCATGGTTCACCCCAGGGAGTTAGCGATAAATTTAAAAATATTCCGAAATCAAAAGGTCAATCAGGATGAATTAATTAAAGAAGAATTTTCCAGGAAGAGACTGTTTGTTACCAGCTTTTGTGAGGGGTGTGGTACCTGTGTCAAATTCTGTCCCAATCAGGCACTATCTCTGCAGAATGGCAGGGCAGCGGTAGACTATAACTTATGTCTTACCTGTGGTTATTGTGTACCACATTGTCCCATTATAGCGCTTAGAATAGTTTAAAGGGAACATTAAGTTTAAAATAATAATTACTTCAGGGCACTATCAAGTCAAGTTTTTGGGGTAAAATTTTTATATGGTAATCTTTTTCGGGAGGCAGTAATTCACCGGCAACCTGTGCTGCTACAAACTTTTCTAACTCTATTTTTATCTCTTTACCCTTGAAGAAGCTAACCTCACCTATTGTATGGTGTGTACCGTTAATTGCCTTTGGTAAAAGGTAAAGGCAGCGCAATCTATTCATCTTTCTGATAATACAGATATCAAGCAATCCATCATCTATTTCTGCCTCTGGCGCTATATTAAATTTTCCACCCTCAATTCGGCCATTAGCCACAGCTGCTAATAATAACTCTCCCTCTGTCACCTTTCCATCTATAGTTATTTTAGCCCAAAAAAAAGGTATGGGAGAGAGTAATTTCTGAATGGTGGCAAAGACATAGACATAGGCGCTTAGAGTTTTCCAGTCAGGATGATTTGTTTTCATCTGATTGGCTAAAGCCGCGATATCGGCATCAAAACCAATTCCACAAACATTGGCAAAATAAGTATGTTCGTTAATAAGCCCAATATCTATTGTTTTGGTTTTCTGCTGAGGAATTATCTGACAAGCCTGCAAAATATCTCTGGGTACGGGGGTGCTTTTTATAAAATCATTAGCCCAGCCAGCCGGTATAATACCTAAAGCGGGTTTATGCGATGATTCTAAAATGCCATTAATGATTTCATTAATAGTTCCATCTCCGCCGACTGAGATTATAGCATCAACACCCTTTTCGGCGGCCTGTCTGGCCAGGGTAGTGGCTGCTCCTGAGGCAGGGGTGTAACTTACCTGATATTTAAAATTATTGATAGAGTCAAAATAGCTTAGAATCTCAGGAATAGATTTTTTTGGTTTTCCTCCACCTGCAGTCTGGTTAATGATTAATTCTGCTCTCACAAAAGCTCCTTTCTTAAAAACTTCTATTGCAGCTTTTTAAAATATTAATTATTAGTCGATGGTATCGCTATTTAGTTTAAAATAAGGTGAAATAAAGCCAAAAACAAAGAGAGTGGTTATATCTGAATGTGATTGCCACGACAGCCCAGAGCCCAAGTATAAGGGCTGTCTCGCAATGACCAGGAAAAGGCTATCTCTCCCGTCTCTGCGAGGAGCGCAGCGACGTGGCAGTCTCATACTCTATCACCCGCAGTATTTAACGTTATACGGTATACTAAAAACGAGCTTTAAGGTGCATTAACAATATGCAAAACCCATGCTGAGTTTATAGTTAAAATTATAGCTGGCTAATCTGTGATTGGCAATATTTCTTTATAACCATAAGGTCTTTTTAGAAGTCAACAATTGATATGATGCCGGTTGCCGGTCAAAAATAGCGTTAGTTCCTGGAACAATATTCTTATCTCGAGACAGGCACAGAGAAAGGGAGGCTACACTGGCTATTTCAGCCTTTTCCAAGCAGCCTGCAATGATTTGTCCAGATGGCGCGGTAATAATGCTATGTCCATTGAATTCTTGCTCTATAGAATTGGGGCAAAGTATAAAGACCTTGTTTTCAGCACTTCTGGTCTGGCTGATTTTAAGGTGTTCATCACGGGCAAACTTTACTGACCAGATTATCAGGTCAGCACCCTTTAAAGAGAGAATACGGGCAATCTCCGGAAAATATCCCTCATAATCGAGCATCATGCCTATGGTACCAAACTGTGTTTCGAATACTGGAAACTCATTTTCTCCTTGATTGAAAATTCCGTTTTCATCTAACTCCAGATGTGTTTTTCTGTATTTTGCAATTATTTTTCCAGATTGGATGATAAAAAAGGTCTTATAATTAAAAGAATTTTCTTTCTCTGGTAAGACCAACGTACAAAGCCGGGAGTTAGTTTTAGTTAAGTCTTTAAACAGGTTTAGTATTATGGGGCTTTTTGAAGCAGGAAAATCACCAAACTGGGCAAAGGAAAGAATATCCACTTGCTGTTCTGCCAGGGTATGGAAAAAATCTTCCATCTTAGCTAAGTAAGTAGAAAATGCTTCATCCAGAGGTTCTTCTATTTGTATTACAGCTGCAAAGGGGTTCTTAGTATCTTTATTTGATTGCATCTTAGAATTTCTGTAAATGGGTAATTCACTGCAAGGCGAGGTCAGATAGTGATATAATTCAGGCCTTCTGCTTTGAAAAAGATCCATTACACCCGGAATACTTTTCTGATGAGAATGAGATAGGTCAATATCCTGTGCCAATATTTCTTCCTCATCAGTAGAAGCCATCATTATCGTTTCTCCTTCTGGTGAGAAAAAGGCACTTTTCCCGCAATATTGAATCGAATTTTCTTCAAAACCAACCTTATTTGCCGCTGCAATCCATACCTTATTTTCCAGTGCCCGGGTAGGAACCATATATTCTACCTGCGGATTAGACCAGTTTTTTCTTTCCAGACCAGAGGTAATCCAGTTAGTCAGGTCTAACAGAATTTCAGCTCCCCGTAAGGACAGGGAACGGGCGACCTCAGGTAGCCGTCCATCTGCACAGATGAATAAACCAATTTTGCCAATTTTGGTATCAAAAACAGGATAATTAGAATCATTCTTAAACCAGTTATTATCAAAATGCCACAGAAAAGATTTTCTGTACCTGCCAACCTCTTTTCCTTCATCATCAATTAAAAGGGCAGTATTATAAAGAAAATCTGTTTCCGGAATATATTCCGGAAAACCCACAGCTATAAAAGTCTGATAATTACGGGCACAAACTTTTATTTCTTCCACAAATTCAGTGGTAAGCAAACCAAGTTTTTTATAATCAGGAATGATTCTGGATGATAAAAAATAACAGGGATATACACATTCGGGAAGCATTATTAAATCTGGTTCACAACGTGCAGCCTGGGCAATAAGCTGTAAGATATTCTCTTTATTCTCTGTTTGTTCTGAAAATGGTCTGGCTTTTACCTGAAGACAACAAACTCGAATTGTATAATTGTTCATCTATTTTACCTTCTTTAATCTTTTATTTTAGCAAATTCTTTTGAGATAAAATTGAATAAACTAAAATATCTAAAAAATAACTATACTAATATTATAAATGAAATTTCATAACAGGCAAATATTTTAAAAGAAACCTTAAAGAGAAGCAAGGTATTATTTTATTTTAGGTTATGATAAAATAAACATTAAATAAAAAGTTTCATTAATCAGTTTGAACAAATAAATATCAGAAGAAACTTCAAAATGAAAGGAGACCAGCGAAAATGACCAGGAAAATTAAAAATATCTGTGTTTTTGGTATGGGTGGTATTGGGGGCTATTTTGGAGGCAGGATTGCTCACAAAGTGAACAATGAAAAATTAGGTGGAGAGGTCTATTTCATAGCCAGAGGAGAACATCTTAAAACCATTCAGGAGAATGGTTTAAAGCTTATAACCGATAAAGAGGAGCTGATTAGCTTTCCCAATATTGCAACAGATAAGATAAGACACATTCCCACACCAGATTTATATCTACTCTGTGTCAAAGGTTATGACTTAAAGGAAGCAGTAGCAGAAATTGCCAAAAATATAGCTAAGGACACCATAGTCATTCCTTTACTTAATGGAGTGGATATCTGTGACCGTATCAGGGCTATTTTATCCAGGGGAATAGTTGTACCGGCTGCGGTGTATGTTACCTCAAGTATTGAGGCACCAGGTGTAGTCAGGCAAAAAGGCCCGGAGGGGCGCATTGTTTATGGCCCGGACCCTCAATTTCCAGATTATGATTATCAAAATCTGAAAGAATTCTTTACCGGAATGGAGATCAGGGCAGATTGGTTTGAGAATCCCTATCCGGCTATATGGGGAAAATATGTCTTTATTGCTGCCTTTAGTTTAGTTACTGCCTATTCCGCTAAAAGTATCGGTGGCGTAATGGAAAATAGTGAATTAAGAAATCTGACTGAAAGTATGATGAGAGAGATTGTTTTAATTGCGGGAGCGAAAAACATTGAACTGGATCAGGATATAGTCGAAGCCTCACTGCAAACTGCCAGCGGCTTTCCCTATGATGCCCAGACTTCATTTCAAAGAGATTATTTAAAAGGAAGTAAAAAAAATGAGGGGGATATCTTTGGAGGGACCTTAGTTCGTATGGCTCAGGAATATAATATTGACATTCCTGCCATTACTGAAATTTATGGTAAATTAAAACTTTAAAACCCAGGCAATGCTCAATTGCCTTTAATTTAATAAATATCAGGATTAAATGTTAAGCAATAATTTCTTAATGCTCTTTAATGGTATACCGTATTAAATGAACGGTATACCATTAATGTTATCTGTTTTCCGAATGCGGGATGGAAAGATGTGAAGGAAATCTCCTGCTGATTATGCTTCTGGCTGGTTTAAAAGCCCTGGGAGGTCCCAATATCTCTGAAAATACAATAGCTAATGGCAATTTACCATTTCTTAAAAAATTATCCAGCTCTTTTCCCAAATAAGGCTCTTCCCTATCAACTGTTAATTGCTTATCCTTTTCCTTCTCTAATAAGAGTGAAAGAATCTCTGGAGTTCTTTCTTTTAGCTCTGAAGGAAGCGCATATATCTCTGCTTCACCAGGCATAGATACCTCATCTAATAGAAGCTCTGGTTCAAATGCCAGCTCCTTTTCTTCTTCTCTGATTTTTGCATCTTGGTCAAAAATTGTAATTTCTTCTTTCTCTCTTTCTTCAATTTCCTCAGCTATCTCTACCTCTATACTCTCGAATTTTTCTTTCGGTATTTCTTCTTCAAAAGTCCAGGGGTCAAAGAAAGATTCTTTTTTCTTTTTCCACTCCCTTGTCCTTCGTTTCATAAGTGAAGAGAGAATTGATATCAGGATAAAAACGAATATTAAAAATTCCATATAATTTCCTCTCTTAACAAGCCTTAGAAGAGATTGTTTAATACTATTAAACTATTAGCCATATGAAGCAAGAGCATGCCAATATAATATCAAATAATTACAGAAAGCTGTTTTCTCTTACTAATCTGTCAAAGATGTTAAAATCATAATAGTTATCTATGTCCAATATTATTTGGATTTATTAGTATCACCCTTTTTTTCGGCCTCTGAGCCCATTTTTGAGATACTCCCTCTCATCTGGGTATCAGACTGGATATTCTGCATGGTATAGTAGTCCATAACGCCTAATTTTCCTTCACGCAGCGCCTGTGCCAGGGCTTTGGGCACCTCTGCCTCAGCTTCTACTACCTTGGCCCTCATCTCCTGTACAGAGGCCTTCATTTCCTGTTCTCTTGCCACAGCCATTGCTCTTCTCTCTTCAGCTTTGGCCTGTGCAATGCGTTTATCGGCTTCAGCCTGGTCGGTTTGCAGCCGGGCTCCGATATTTTTCCCTACATCGACATCGGCAATATCGATAGACAGGATTTCAAAGGCAGTACCCGAATCCAATCCCTTTTTCAGAATGGTACGGGATATGTCGTCAGGGTTTTCCAGGATTTGCTTATGAGTTAGGGCTGATCCGATAGTGGTAACCACACCTTCTCCGACTCGGGCAATGATAGTCTCCTCTCCAGCTCCTCCCACCAGGCGTTCAATGTTAGCCCTTACCGTCACCCGTGCCTTTGCTTTTACTTCTATACCATCGATAGCTACCGCTGCAACTACAGGTGTTTCAATTACCTTGGGATTAACACTCATCTGGACAGCCTGCAAGACATCCCGACCGGCCAGATCAATAGCAGCAGCTTTTTCAAAACCTAAATCAATATTTGCCCTTTGAGCTGCAATAAGGGCATTGACCACTTTATCCACATTACCTCCAGCCAGATAATGGCCTTCCAGTTTATTGACATTAAGCTCCAGACCGGCTTTGGTTGCTTTAATCAGAGGTTCCACCACTTTGGAAGGAACCACCCTGCGTAATCTCATTCCCACCAGATTGATAAGACTTACTCTAACGCCTGCTGCTAAAGCGGCAATCCATAATCTCAATGGAATAAAACTGAATATTACCGAAAAAGTCATAACAATCAGAAAAATAAAAACTAAAAACGGTATAAAACTTCCTACATTTACCATATCCCATTCCCCTTTCTTCAATTGCTTTATCTTTATTTAACTTTTTATCTTCCGAACGATTATCCGATACCCCTCTACTTTGCTAACCTCAACCTCTTCCCCTGAGCTTAAATAGCTGCCATCGCTTAACATATCATATCTCTTTCCTTCTATTTCCACTATTCCGGAGGGTCGTAGAGGAGTAACAGTGATGCCTTTTTTTCCAAGTAAATAGCTATAATCCTGAGAGGTGCTATAGCCAGCCTCCCGGGTAGCTGATTCAGACAATATAATACTTTTTAAGGCACCTTTACGCTTTAAATATTTAAAGGCTAAAAAGGCGGCGATGCCGGAGATAACAAGAGAAACCAGAAGCATATACACTCCGGAGGCAATGGAGGAGGCTGCCAGTATAATAGCAGTAATCACTGCAGTCAATCCACCAATGCCAAATATTCCAAAACCGGGTATAAATGCCTCTATAATTAAGAATATGATTCCAAAAACAAAGAGCAGTATTGACGGCCAGCCGCTTACTCCGGTTAAGAAATGTCCTCCAAAGTAGAGGCCAAATGCTATTATGCTTAAAAAGCCTGCCAGGCCAAAGCCGGCAGTCATTATCTCTACTATCATAAAAAAGAAGCCCATCATTAAGAGTAAAGTAGCCACTATCGGGTTTATTAACCAGCCACTCAGCCTTTCCCAGAAGGTAGCTGAGGAATAGACAGCGGTGCTGCCAGAAAGGCCAACCTGGTCCAGCAGTTCTGTGATGGAATTTACGGTACCATCACTGAAGGAAAGATTTTCAGCTTCCTGGGTAGTAAGAGTGAGTAATTCCCCCACTTTGACCAGTCCCTCGACAGCTAACTGTCTGCGCACCATTGCGGCTGCTATAAGAGGGTTTCTACCATGACTCTCTGCAATACTTCTCATCTCTGCCTCCCAGAAAGAAAGCATCTTTTCGTCTACCTGCCCACCGGTTAAAAGTATCGGTTCAGCAGCTCCTATGGTAGAACCAGGGGTCATGAAAAACTTATCAGTAGCCAGAGCAAGATAAGCACCGGCAGAAAGAGCATTTTTGTTGATATAGCCATAAACTGGTATGGGAAGCTCGTCAAGTAGTATTTTAGCCTGTCGCGCAGTGTCAATAAAGCCTCCCGGGGTATCTATTTCTAAAATGATGGCCTGTGCCCCCGTCCTTTGGGCATCCCTCAGAGAACGCTGCAGAAAAAGCAGCCATCCTGGTTCAATCTGCCCCTGCACCGGTATCACATAAACTGAATCAGATGCCGCCTGAAGGAACAATGGGCTACACAAAGCCATTATGGTAAGAAAAAGGGTAAGAATAATTACAATTCTTTTCAGCAAGGCGACCTCCCTTTAAGAGTTCAGTTTTATTAAACTTCACTGTCAACCTATTCCAATAATAAGCATATCGGTAGTTATTTTATACTAACATTTTCCTCAAATTAGAGCAAGTAGGTGAGAAAATATAGGAAAGGTATATTTTGCATTATTTTAAATGATATAATTAATTAAACAATGCTATTTTAGCTTTTTAAACAATTGGTTATAATCGGGTAGCTATAGGGAAGAATAACTTAAAAAAATTTTTATTATGGAAATAAAAGTGGGAATAAAAAATAGAGAGATAAAGATTTCCAGTGCATTAATACTGATAGGGATTTTTATACTGATAGCCCTTATTGTACTGGTAGTGGTACATTTTGCTGAGGTAGAACAATTTGCCACACTTCTATCCCGGGCAGAACCTAAATGGTTATTTTTGGCCATTTTATTTCAGTTGGGTACCTATTTCTGTGTGGGGTTCATCTGGAATAGCGTTATCCAAACTGCACACCATCGGATTCCCTTAGGGGCACTCATCCGTCTTTCCATAGAAAAATTAAGTGTTGACCAGCTGGTCCCGATGGGCGGCATATCTGGCAACCTTATTGTTATTCAGACTATGAAACGTTTTGGTTTACCAGATTGGCTAGCAATAGAGGCCATGCTGGTAGACATACTTTCTCATTATCTTGCTTCAGCCCTCATGGCTTTTTGGGCTCTGGCAGTACTCTGGTTTTATCATGACCTGACCGACATTATTCGTTATCTGATTGCTATTTTTACTGTCATTGCAACCATTATCCCGGTAACTATAATCTGGCTATTAACCCATAAAAACAGGCAGCTGCCTTCCTGGCTACTTCGGTTTAGAACAATTGCCAGTATTGCCGAGACCGTTAAATCGGTATCACCGGAAGGGGTTCTTAAGCCTGCACTGTTGGGAAAAACCACTTTATTATGTTTAGTTATTTTTTTTCTGGATGGTGCTACTTTATGGACTATGATGAGGATAACAAATGTTTCAGTAGGTATGACAACTGTACTGGTGGCAATCGTGATTGCCACTATTGCGGGAGCCGTCTCCTTTCTACCCGGGGGTATCGGGGGTTTTGAGGCTGGTTCAGTAATGACCCTATCTCTTTTAGGAGTACCTGTTGAAGCAGCTTTAACCGGCACACTTCTTCTGCGTGGTTTTACTCTCTGGCTCCCTCTTATACCAGGTATACTATTGGCTAAACATGATGCTCAGATAAAATTATACAGCTTCCTTTAATGAAACAGGCAGAGATGATAAATAAAAAAGTAATAAAACTGGTAGGTTTAAATAATTGAAATAATTCAGATAAAGGTGTTTTGGAATGGCTCATATGGGAAACCAAAAATCAATATTTTGGTCCTCCACGATTCAGCAGGTATTCGATTTATTGCATAGTTCCCCGGAAGGGTTGTCTGAACAGGAGGCCAGAGCAAGATTACTGCAGCAGGGGCTTAATGAAATTAAGGCTAAGGAAAGTAGGGCTGGTCTAAATATACTGCTCTCTCAATTTACAAACTCACTGGTGCTGGTGCTTATTTCGGCCTCCATTATTGCCTATTTTATAGGAGATAAAATTGATTCATTGGTAATTATTTCTATTGTTATCCTAAATTCCCTGCTTGGTTTCTTCCAGGAATACCATGCTGAGAGAGCACTGAGGGCTTTAAAAAAATATTTAAGTAATAAAGCTGATGTTTTGCGGGAAGGGAAAGTCAGACCAATAGATGCCAAAGAAATAGTTCCCGGGGATATTGTCTATTTAGGTATCGGGGATATGATACCGGCAGACCTGAGATTGATTGCCTCAGAAGAGATGGCTGCCGATGAATCATCTCTGACTGGCGAATCACTGCCGGTACTTAAAAATAGTGAATCTTTGAGCAAGAGTCTTTCCTTACCTCAGGAGTTAAGCAATATGGCATTTATGGGAACCTCGGTAGCCGGTGGCTCGGGGCATGGGGTGGTAGTTGCTACAGGCAGGGATACTTTTTTTGGAAAAACCGCCTCTTATTTAAAATCAGCTCCGGATGAAGGAGATTTACAAAAAAATATCAAGAGATTCAGTAATTTTTTACTCAAAATTATTCTGGTTATGACGGCTTTTATTTTTATAGTAAATGCGCTACAAGAAAAAGATATTTTTAGTTCTCTGCTTTTTGCTTTAGCCTTAGCAGTGGGGCTTACACCAGAGGCCTTACCTATTATTATCACTATATCCTTATCCCGGGGCGCACTGAAAATGGCTCAGGAGAAGGTAGTAACCAAAAAACTGGCCTCAGTGGAAGATTTTGGCAATATGGATATACTTTGCTGTGATAAGACCGGAACCTTAACAGAGGGCATTATTTCTCTTTCCGATTATATACGTATTGATGGAGAGCACGAAGAAAGACTTATTTTTTATGGGTTATTGTGTAGTTCAGCACAGGGTGGGAAGGAAAATAGAATATTTAATAATCCTTTAGAACAGGCTATCTGGCTCAGCGAGCCTGCTCAGAAATTCAAATCAGAGCTAAATGATTATGAAATCATTAAAAAAAACGAATTTGATTTTAAGAGAAGAAGGATGAGTGTTCTGGTGCAAAATCATACAAAGACCATAGTTATAGCTAAAGGAGCAGCAGAATCGATTTTGGCGGTCAGCAGTTCTGTTTTAATTAATGGTAAAGTAGTGCCATTGACAGAGGAGGTAACTGGACTTTTTCAGAAAAATATCTCTGATTATGAGCAAAAGGGTTATAGAATCATCACAATAGCTACCAAGGAAGTAGAAAATTTATCGAAAAGCCAACCTTCCAGCCAATCTGATCTGGAAAAAGACCTCAGGATTGAAGGTATATTGCTATTTCAGGATAAAGCCAAAGAGACGGTCAGGGAGTCATTGAAGATATTACGAAATCTAAAAGTTGAAACTAAAATCATAAGTGGTGATAGCCCCATCATTACCCGCAAAATCTGCAATGACGTAGGATTGCCCATCAAAGAGGATAGGGTAATTACCGGTGATGATCTAACCATCCTTGAGGAGGATAAGTTTAAAGAATACTGTCATCGCTTTAATATATTTGCCCGTGTTTCCCCGGAACAAAAATTTAAGATTGTTGCCAGTCTAAAACAAGAAGGACATATCGTGGGATTTTTAGGAGATGGCGTTAATGATGCCTCCGCTTTAAAGGCTGCCGATATAGGTATTTCTGTTGATACTGCATCAGATATTGCCAAAGAGGCGGCTGACATAATACTTCTACAGAAAAGCTTGCGGGTCTTATCTTTCGGTATCAAGGAAGGGCGAAAAACATTTGCCAATATTACCAAATATATCCTGAATACCATCAGTGCTAATTTTGGTAATATGTTTACTGTGGCTTTCTCCTCTCTATTTTTAAAATTTATTCCTCTTTTACCCTCACAAATTCTATTAAACAATTTTGTCAGTGATGTCCCTTTAATGACTATCTCTACCGATAATGTGGATGAGGAGTTTCAAAGAAAACCCAGACGCTGGAATATAGCGCTTATTTCTCGATTTATGGTCTATTTTGGAATTATCAGTACTTTGTTTGATCTGACTCTAATTATACCCTTAATATTAATATGGAAGGTGGAACCACAAGTTTTCCGCACAGCCTGGTTTTTTGAATCATTTTTATCTGAGATAGTCATTACTTTTTCTATAAGAACCAGATTATTTTTTCTTAAAAGCAAGCCCGGCAAACTGTTAGGGATTACCTCTCTTTTGGCTGTGATAGCTGTGGCAGCTCTTATTAATTCTGCTTTAGGGCAAGATTTTTTTGAATTTACAAAGCTGCCAACCAGGGTAATGGTATTGATATTGGTAATACTAATTACCTATTTTATCACTGTGGAAATTGTTAAAAGATATTTTTTTCAGATATTTGAAATATAAGAGGGCAATACGGTTAGTGCTAAAGCCTGGTTGCTAAATGTGATAAAATGATTAAAAAACATTTTTTATAATCAAATTTTCTTTCCAATGAAATTTAGCTCATTTATTCTACAAAAAATTAGTGGAGATAGAAAGGAAGACGAAAAAATGTTGCAATGGGGTACCTTTGCCTGGGTCCTTCTCTTTGCCTTACTGGCCTTAGTTGTAAATAGCTTAGGGATACTTGCCATATATAAAAAAAGAGAATTTGCCAAAAAATATGATACCTATTTTATGTGTTTTGCCGCTGGTATTTTAATTACTGCCCCTTTGGTACTGGTATTCCCACAGGCAGTGGAAAAGAATTCCTTATCTGGTTTTGCCGCTCTGATGGGGTTTTTAGCTATGTTTTTTAGTAATAGAATTATCCAAAAGAGAACCAAACAAAAATATTTAGCTTTTGGCATTACCGCAGTCGAGGGAATAGCTCTGCACTCTTTTGTCGATGGTGTGATCTATAGCGTAACCTTCAATATCAGCATTCTTACCGGGTTTTTAACAGGAATTGGCCTGGTAATTCATGAATTTGCTGAGGGAGTTATTACTTTTTCTGTCCTGGTGGAAGCGGGAATCAGCGCAAAAAGAGCAATTTGGTTAGCCTTTCTTGTGTCAGGCTTGACCACACCTTTGGGGGCTTTGATAGCTTATCCTTTTATCTCCCGGGTAAATTCTTCTGTGTTGGGTTTATTGCTCGGTTTTGTGGTAGGGGTACTCATTTACCTTTCTGCCTCTCATTTATTACCAGAGGCAAGGGGTCATGAAAGAAAACATTCTCCGTTAGCTTTTATAGCAGGCATTCTGCTGCATTATTTCTGGTTCTGACTGAAATAATTTGAGTAATTGAATTATTTTTTTTAAAGAAGGAAGTGGTTATTGTGGAAGAAAAAGATATTATAGCAAACCTCATTAACCTTGATGTTCACGCTGTCGAGATAAACGAAACCAGAAAAAAAGAATTAGCTGATTTAAAAAATAAATTTCTGGAAGAAGAGCTCAGTATAATCAAAAGATATAAAGAACAGATCGAAGAAGAAAATAAAACTATTGTACAGAAAATAGAGCAGGAAACAGAACAGGAAGTTAACCGATTAAGGATAGAAAATAAACAGTTGCTGGCAAATATGCAACAAAAATTAGAAAAATACCTTAGAGATATTGTTGATGAGATAATTGAGCAAATCTTTAGGATTGACCGAGGGAATGATGTCTAACACGGTTGTCTATTCAGCAATTAATACCAAAATAAGAGTTTTAGAAAGAAATTTTTTACGAAAAAAGGATTACCAGAATTTACTTAAAATGGCTACTGTTTCTGATGCAGCTGCCTATTTAAAAGAAAATACTTACTATAGTAATCTTTTAACAACAATTGATACAGATATAGTGAGCAGAAGAGATATTGAAGGTATCTTCAAGGTAAGTATGGCTGGCAATATTGATAAACTGATCTATTTTTTTCACAATGATTATAAAAAACTGATTCATTTCTTTTTCCTGAAATACGAAATAGAGGATTTGAAATCATTAGCCCGAAGGATTTTTAATGGTCAGGATCCTCAGGAGATTAAAAAATCCTTATTTTTTTTAGGTAAATTCAGTAAAACTGATGCGGAAAGACTTATGGAAGCAAAGACTATCAGAGATTTAATTTATTCATTAAAGGGAGCATATTTTTATGAGTTTTTGATACCACTGGTTGATGGCCGCAGAGAGAATCTTTTTCGTTTTGAAATGGCTCTGGATTTCAGTTATTTTAGCAATATTCAACGGCGCAAACTAAGAATTTCTTCCCGGGATAGCTTTTTGATAAAGGAATATGAAGGTTTGTTAGCAGATCTTTATAATATTCAGTGGATATACCGCGGAAAAAAGTTTTACCAATTATCCCCAGCAGAGTTATTGAATTATACCATTAATTTTGGTGTACAGCTCACCTATCAAGATCGTCAAAAAATGTGTTATGCCACCAGCCTGGGTAATCTTTATCGGCTGACATTAAATTCAGCCTACGGGTTTTTATTTAAGAAAGAAGAGATATCAACAGATATTTATATGGAAAGGCGTATAAATAATTATATTTATTATCAGCTGAGAAAGTTAAACCACAAGTTCCCTCTCAGTATTATGCAAACAATAAATTATATCTGGACTTTTGAGCTGGAAATAAAAAATATTATTTCCATCATTGAAAGTATCAGATACAACCTGACTGCCCAGGATGCCGTAAAATTTGTAGTAAAGGTAGTCTGAGGTGAAGGAGATCCTTTTATGAGTGTAGAAGAGATGAAAATTATGAGGATTATCGGCCCTAAATATTTTTTAAATAGAGTTTTGCATAGAGTTATTTTGCAGGGCAGTGTGCATATGATAGAGGCCTTAACAATGGTCAATTCAGCTGATTTTTTCCTCCCCTTAGCCCTGACTGAAAAGAATATTGAAATTATGGAAGAAAAACCTTTTCTAAAACCATATTCCAGCTCAAAAGATTTTACAGAAGACGAGAGAATTCTTAAGCAATTATACGACCTTTTTGATCTAAAGACAGATTTTAAGATGGAATTTTTAGCTGAAGAATACGATTATAACAGTTTTATGAAACAATTTTCAGATATATATAAAATAGCCCACTCTACAGTTAATGAAATTGATACTATATTACAAGAAATTAAGAAAAATAAGGAATATTTAGAAAATTTAAAATACTTAGCAGGGTTTAATTTCGATATTAGCTTTTTTAATAATATGACCTATCTGGTATTCAGATTGGTAAAAATTTCCATAGAAAACTATGATAAGCTAAAACAAAATTACGATAATATACCGGCGATTATCTTAAAAGTGGCGGTGGAGGGGAGAGAGGTCATACTGTTGACTGCTACCATTGAGACCCTGGAAGAAAACTTAGAGAAGATTTTGAGTTCAGTAAACTATACCTCGCTTTCTCTACCAGCTGAAATAAAAGGCACAGTAGAGGAGGTTTTAACTCGGCTGACTGAAGAGATAGAGGAAAAGCAAGCATCGATTGAATCCTTAAAAGGTTCCTTAGAAAGCTATAAAGAGAGATATGGTGTTGAGCTAAAAAAGATGTTTTCAAGGTTAGAAATGGAAAAAAAGATCGAGACACTTAAATCTAAGATTGCGATGGGTAAGAAATTATTTTTCATGTTTGGATTTGTACCAGCAAGCGCAGTAAAAAAATTAAATGAAGAATTAGAAAAGGAAGCTATCCCTGGTTTAACTATTCTGACTGATGGGATAAAGAAAACTTACAGAGGTACTACCCCTCCGACCAAACTGATTAATATAAAGCTATTCAGTCCTTTTGAAAGTTTGGTTAAAATGTATGGAACTCCCTCCTATCGTGAAAAAGACCCAACTCTCTTTTTTGGACTTACCTATATGCTTATCTTTGGGGCTATGTTTGGAGATGTTGGTCAGGGGCTGGTATTACTTTTAATTGGTATTTTTATAAAATATTTTTATCAAAAAAGGGACTTTGGTGAAATTTTAAACAGGTTAGGGTTAAGTTCTATGTTTTTTGGTTTCCTCTACGGCAGTGTTTTTGGTTCAGAGGAAATTTTGCCTGCTTTGATTATGAGACCAATGGCTAATATCAATAATTTACTGGTTAGCGCGGTAGTCTTCGGGGTAATACTCATTTGCATCAGCTATATATACGGTATATTCAATGCGGTCAAAGAAAAGAATTTAAAGGAAGGATTATTAGGGGAAAATGGTTTAGCTGGATTTCTTTTTTATCTATTGCTATTGTATACTGTATTTCAGATTTTCATTTTAAAGGAACATCTTTTTCCTTTAATAGTCATAGTATTAATTATACTACCCTTTATTATATTATTTAAGCAGCCGCTTGCCCATCTCTTGTTACCGGCTGATAAGTTTTACAAAAAATTATCAGCCAATGAATTTATAGAAGGAAGTTTTGGCATTATAGAAATGCTGCTTTCCATGCTTTCCAACACCATTTCTTTTCTCAGGGTAGGAGCTTTTGCCCTGAATCATGTAGGGCTTTATATTGCCTTTCTTACCCTGGCTAATATGATGAAGACTTCCTGGGGTAGTTGGGCGGTGTTGGTAGTGGGTAATATTGTAATCCTATCTTTAGAAGGTTTGATTGTATTTATTCAGGCCTTAAGGTTAGAGTATTATGAGCTGTTTAGTAAGTATTATCGGGGTAATGGAGTAGAATATTCCCCGGAAAAGATTAGTTAAACAGTTAAATTCTTCTTACAAAAATGAGGAAAAAATGAAATAATTCAATATTCAAGTATGAGGTATTCCAAAACGGGAGGTTAAAAGGTATGTATATTATCTTATTTATAGCTATGTCTATATCAGGCTTAACGGTAGCCAGCGGATTTTATCTTCATCTGAAAAAGGTCAGGGATAACCTGCCTAAAATAAAAAAATTGGTAAAAGTGTCTATGACTGCATATGTTCTATTGGTAGCGGGGTTTCTATTTTTCTTAATTCCTGATATGGCCAGGGCGCAGTCCTCTTCAGATTCACCATCAGGAATGGGATTTTTAGCAGCTGCCCTGTCTACTGGTTTAGCAACTATAGGTGCTGGCTATGCAGTGGGTGTAGTAGGCTCATCAGCACTGGGGGCTGTTTCAGAAGACCCTGATATATTAGGTAAGACCCTGATTTTTGTTGGGTTAGCCGAAGGCATTGCCATTTATGGCTTAATTGTCTCTATTATGATTCTGGGCAGATTATGAACTAAGTAGAATAAGTAGGCAAGGTTAATATGAGAATATTTTTAATTAGTGATAATACCCATACTCTGGCTGGTATGAGGCTGGCGGGTGTGGAAGGGGTAGTAGTGCATGAAAGGGAAGAAATCATGCATGAGTTAAAGAGAATTAGAGAAGAAAAAGGGTTAGGGATTTTGATTATTACCGAGTTGTTGGCAGAAAAGATTGCAACAGAAATAAATGAAATGAAGCTATCCAAAAATCCTCCCATTATAGTAGAGATTCCTGATCGGCATGGCAGCAGGCGTTCATCCGACTTTTTGACCAGATACATCAGAGAATCAATAGGACTAAAGATTTGAGGTAAGATAATACCATGCCCAA
>ERZ795049.3330-NODE-3330-length-17219-cov-4.690923_pt1 | contig 17219 bp, 26 predicted proteins | sample MGYA00375133_ERZ795049 | MGnify/ENA primary metagenome ERZ795049 (study PRJEB30178, sample SAMN05720147) | activated sludge metagenome | isolation source: anaerobic digester from wastewater treatment plant | place: Japan | collected 2015-04-20 ...
GAATACTTCTGTATTGAGCGTACACAGAGCGTAGTCCACATCACTCACTCTCTTCTTGATAGGGGGAACGAGATCTACTTCATGAGTAGGCTCAACGAAGTAAGCGACCTCTCCTGTTACAGCCTCGACCGGAAGTTCGCTCGCAACAGAACTCTCAGGCTCTTTGCTGTCACCACAGCTTACCAGCACTCCTGAAGTTGCAGCAGCCATGAGAAGCGACATTATTCTTCTTTTCAAAGTACATCATCCTTTCAGGTTTCGTAAAGTTTTATTCCGTGGACGTAAAGCATGAGCTTACGTTTTATGAGGTATTCCTTAGTCCTCAGTCCCTTGCAGTCCTCGACAACAAGTGTTCCGTCCTTCAGGCGGTATACAAAGTCTGCTTTATAGATGCAGGCTCTTTCCAAGAGGACACGTTTGTCTTTAAGCCGTCTGCCGGTCTTTCCGTACCGTTCTTCATAGCGGTACTGTGCCGGTATCAGCTCATAGTTCTTCTGAGCATCAAGTTCTGTTATCTCCCCTGCCAAAAGAAGCAGATGCAGTTCGTTACACCGCTCTGCTTCCTTTACGGAATCGTGTATGTGTCCGTGTCGGCATGGAGTTTTCTTTGCGTGATACTTTGACTGTGAGTAGTAGTTCCAACTCACTTATACCACTTCTCCGTTCCTTATTTTTTCGGTCTGTTTCTGCAAAACAACAGCATACTGAAGATACGCTCTGCGAGGTTTGTCTACGCCATTTTCTATCTTTACGTTTGTGAAATGGCTCTTCATGAAGTTCGCAAGCAGGCAGAAATGGCTGTCAAGATGCGGTGGACTCCATGTGTCAGAACGTGCAAGGAATATAAGGTCATACTTCTCGTCCTTGATGTTCTCAATAGTGCTGCCACCGTCAAGCTGTCTCACAAGCCTGCTGAACTCCGTTCCGTCCGTCAAGTCAATATCATACATCGGAAGGGATATGTCATTGTGAATCCATGTGAAACTTTCTCTGCCTTTATCCACATAGCCTTCTGCTATCGGCCTGCCGATCCAGTTGCCGCAGTCAACTTCCTCGTTATCGTTCATGAGGTCATGGTGCATATCAACATTGGTGAGCTTCACCTTATCGTTGAAGGAAAGGTGTTCCTTGATGAAGTGATAAGCATGAACGTGACTGTTGGCGATCATCACCGGGCATTTCTTATCCTGCCGGAGCAGGACTGTAAGCAGGCGCTCAAACTCGTTCACCGAAACGCTTACTGTTCCAAGCCGTTCGCCGTCCGTTGCGTAGTGACTGCCCCATGTTATCTCACTTATCGTTGTCGGCAGATCAATTCCGTCCGGATAGCACTCACGCACTGTATCTACGCTTACCGTTTGAAAAAAGTCCCAATCAATGCTCAATACTTTCATCTTATGACCTCACTCAATACTCCAAGCACGATAAGGTGTGCCGGGTAAAAATATCTGCATATCATTCTTGATGGTTTGCCAAGAAGTACCTTGCCTGCAAATGCGTTCTTCCTCTGCGGACGTACTGCATCATACTCAGCAAGCCACATGAAGATAAGACAGAAGAAACAGCTAAGATAGATAGGCACAAGCTCTGTACCCATACTGCCGATGTATGCCATTACAGCTATCAGCTCCCATAGTTTTCGGTGCTTTCTGTTCCTTGCGAACTCAAAGAGGAACACAAGCCCTACTCCCTGCCAGACATAATCAACATGAAATGCGTTCGCAATGAAGAACAGAGGGAAACTCGTTGCTACTCCTGCAAGTTTCGATGCGGCTTTCCTGAAACGCTTTCCGGTCAGTCCGTTCTTGAAAAAGTAGTTATCCCAATCGGCGTTCATCAGCCACACCACAAGCCAGCCAAGCAAAAAGGTGAAGCACACGTTCTGCCGTTCCCATGTACACCATTGACCGGTCATGCTCCTGTCGTAAGGAACTTCTGATATTACAGCCAGTATGCCGAGCTGGATAAGATGTTTTTTCTTGTCCTTCGTAAAGTGAAAGCACTGCACTATCTCCCATGCGAACAACGGCATCGCCATTCTTCCTATCATTCGCATAAGGAGAAGTGTTTCATCGCTCCACCCTGTCTCTATCGTCTTCGGTATGTGGTCTATCACCATGAAGATGATAGCGAGCCATTTGATAGCGTAATACCATTCAGAGCTTATCGGCTCATTCCGCTTTACGGTCTTTACATCTTTTTTCGTGTTCACCGCTCCTTTGCTTGTTTCATTTAATGTTATTATACCATTTTTATACATAGTTGTCAATATATATTCTGCTTAATATTCGTTATTTTTTATGATTATTTTACGGCATAATCACAAATGGACTATGCCGCTGTTTTAGTTCGACAAAATGGTACAGAAAAGTTGGAGAAAGTGTATCAAGATATATTTTTAGCTTATCGAAACAGTTCCGTCCGTACTTTGTACTCGTCAAATACGCTCTGTATCTTGAATTTGTCCTTATACCCGAAATACTCTGTCAGTGCTTCTGCTGACATTCCATTATTAAGCTGCCAAACGATATATGATTTTGTGAGCGTTTTTCCGGTAAGACCTTTCGGAAGCCCAAGCCGTTTGGTGATAGAGTCGATAGTTGACTGTATGCTTTGCAGGGACGGAGACACGTTCCGGCTGTTGATGAACAAAGGACTGCCATTTAACGCTCCGGCAAGTATCTGTTCCTGAAGCCAAGCTACGGCTTTATCAGAGAGAGGGTACGTCCTACCTTCCAGAGTAAAACATTTATTCTCCAAGTCAAGGTCTGAGCTGTTCAGCTTTTTAGCCTTGCTCAGAGCTATTCCGGTAAAGAGACAGAACAGCAAAAGCAGTTCGTTCTTACCACATTTGGTACAGTTATCAAGTATGCAGTAGTCGATCACTTCCTCATACTCTGAAGGTGTTACGATACAGCTAACAGGAGTCGCTTTCTCGTTCACACTGATAGCGGAGAAATCCACTTCCTGATCGTACAGAGTGAATACCTTTTCGAGAGTATTCTTGACTTCTTCAACGCTCCGAACATGATACACTTCCGATAACTTGTCAAGGAAGCTCTGTATTTCTTCGGCGGTTATCGTGTTGATATTCTTATCTATCATGCTGCCGTATACCGTGTTGCTGAACAGGACGACAAGGCGCTTTATATCAGTAGCGGCTATCTTGCCAACGGCATTCTTGAAATAGAAATTAGCGCAGTCAGAAAGCTGTGTGCTTGTTGGTCTTTGAGCCGCAAGAGAGAGCTGACGTTCCTTGTCTGCCTGCTCTATCTTCTCTTTCAGCTCGGATTCTGTTTTGGCATATAAACGCTTTCGTTTGCCGAGAGCATCTTCATCAAGGTCATACACAAAATACACATTTGTACCAGTGCAGACCTTCCGGATCTTCTTTGTGCCTTTTCTCAATTTTCAGTCACCCCTTTCTATTGAGTTATTCAAGTATATCACATTTTTTTCTGTCTTTCAAGTGTTATTGTTGCTAAAAAAGCCCTGTAGGTCAATACAGGGCTTTGCGATTTACTGTGCATCTGTCGCTGTAGGAACAGGAGCTTCGGAAGTCGCATCTTCTGATACTGTTTCCGATTCAACAAAGTTGACCTTTGCAAGTTTCCACACCAATTCAAAAGCCACCATCAAGGCTTCCATCTGCGACTTGAAAAGCTGGTTTTGATTGAATCCATTAATCAGATCATCTGGTGATATGTGTTCTTCCTCACAGATATCGGTCAGATAATCAATCACCCATTGCTCAAGCTGACTGGCCATTACGGTCTCGTCCCCGTTCTGTTCTGAATAAACCAGTTCAGCAGGATGATCCGAACACTCCCAAAGCAATATCGCCAAGGCGAGAGTGCTTTTGACGTGCGGAAGAGATGACTTAATTCCCAGCTTCAAATCCATCTCATCATATGCGAGAATGTTATCAGGCCTGTTCATTGTTTGCGTTCTCCTCTATGTCTTTCATTATTACTTCTGCAATCGCACCTGCTAACAATGGCGGAACCGCATTGCCCACCTGTTTCATTTGCGACCCTTTATTTCCGACAAACCGGAAGCTGTCCGGAAACGATTGTATTCTTGCCGCTTCTCTTACCGTTATAGCGCGATCAAGGAATGGATGCGTGAACTTCCCGGAGGATGGCGTATCAAACCTTGTAGTGATAGTAACGGATATTTCATCCTTACGCATTCGTGTCCATGTCCCGCTATAAATAGACTTTGTCAAGTGTTCCTCTGGCAGAACTTCTTTTCCTGCATTAGGAGAAATCATCGCCAGACGTTCCAGTGCTAATGGTGAATGCTTTGTTGCCACATGATTGTGGAGTATCGTACTTCCTGCTCGAAGTTTCTTCTGGTATTCGCTTTGTGGCTCATTGCGATAGGGCTGAGTCTCTTCGCCTTCTCCAGAATTCAAATATGCCAAATCACTTATAGCGTCCCAAATCGTAACGCTGATGTCTTTTGCCACAGGTAGGTTTGGGGCTTCACCGCCGCGCTTTCCGATTATAACTGCTCTCCGCCTGTTTTGCGGTACACCATAATCCGATGCATTAAGAACTCCCATTTTCAATTGATATCCCATTGAATTGAATAGTTCTTCAATTTCCTTTCGGAAATATCCACCTTCAGCTGTCAAAAGGTTAGGGACATTCTCCATCACAAAGTAGCGTGGTCTTACAAGTTCTACTACCTTAACATAGTATTTGAACAGGAAGTTGCGCTCGTCATGGATAGTTTTTCTCTGTCCTTTTTGAGAGAACCCTTGGCAAGGCGGTCCCCCGATTATCACATCGACTTTTCCCGCATAATCAGAAAATGACTTCTGCAAATCAAGCGAAGTAATATCACCGCAGATCATTTTCGTTCCTGTATGGTTCTGCTCATATGCTGCGGCTATTGAGGGATCATACTCGTTCGCAAGAACCACATCAAAGCCGCTGTTTTCAAATCCAAGAGACAGTCCTCCAACCCCGGCAAATAAATCTATCACCTTTGGTTTCATCGTCACGCCTCCTGAATTCTTTCTTGGGCAATTTTGAAGTATTCCTCATCCAGCTCAATTCCAATAAAATCGCGGTCAGTTCTTTTTGCGACCACGCCAGTCGTACCGCTTCCCATAAATGGATCAAGCACAGTATCCTTCGGATTGGAGAGTATCTCAACAAAGTGCTGAATAAGACCCTCTGGCTTTTGCGTAGGATGCTTTCCGTACTTCCTTTCGCCATTAGGAGTCACCGAAGTTTCAATAAAATCATGGAACATAGCGCCACCATTATTGAATGTGCCTGTTCTTTTTTTGTATGTGAAATAAACCCATGCTTCTGTAGAATTTACGAAGTGTAAATTCATATTCCTTGGCATCGGATTTGTTTTATGCCATATCCCTGTGGTCTTGTAATAAAAGCCATGCTTCTCAGCCAGCTGTATTATTGTTTCAACCTTGATGATTGCCATGAACATAATCATGGTTCCACCTTTTTTCATAACACGGGCAGACGCCTTGAAAAAGTCATCCATAGACTTTGACCACTCATCAAACTCCATGTCATCCCAACCAGCGGACCCAAAAAAATTGTCACGCATCTTCTTAAGGTTTGTACCTCTTTTTTTCATAAAGTTGCCAAGATTATACGGCGGATCAGTGACTATCAAATCAATAGATTCCGCATCAATTTGCTGCATTGCAGCTATGCAATCCTGGTTATATAATGTTGTTTCAGCCATTTTAAACAGCCCTTTCCATCGCATTTTTATTTCGTGGCGCTTTTCCCACTGTTCACCCATGCATCCAGTTCGGAGCGTTTGAACTTCCATAAGCGTCCAATCTGGTGTCTGTCTGCTCTTCCGTGTCAAGAGTCATATCACTGAACATTCCATAGATCTCAGCCATAAGGGAATATACGATGTCAAGGCGATACTCTCCGTTGGTGCAGAGGACGTACATCCACGCTCCGTTGTCCTGCATAGACTCGTCAAGGGAAGACTCGCTGTAATCAACCTTGAACTTGTAACCACCGGTGATCTCCGGGAAGTCAGGCGCAGGAAATTCCTCGGTAGCTTCTTCCTTCATAAGTGCGAACAGGTCATTTATCTTAGCGGCATCATTCTCGGTCATGAGAACAGGATCAGTCAGTTTGAAGTCGAAAGCGTTCTCGCCCTCGCCGTACATACTGAGCATATCCGTGTCTGTTCCTTCCTCTGCCATTGCCGCCTTGATCTCTTCCACAATCTCTTCGTCAGTTGCTTCAGGATTTTCCAGACGGAACATATCAGCCATTGTTGTATACTTGATGATGCCGTCAATGTCCTGTTCCTTCAGAGCCTTGATGCCGTTGTCAGCGATCTCCTGTGCCTGCTCCGCTGTAATGTCAGCAGGAAGCTCCGGGTTGGAATCCTTCTCTGTTGTTTCCTCTGTCTCTGCTTCAGCCGCAATTGTCTTCTCTTCTGTTTCTGTTGTGCTTTCCTCAGTGACGGTAGTTGTTTCTGTTCCTACCTCGATAGGAAGCTCCGTTACAGAAGATGTAGGCTGTTCGGCGCTTTCCTTACCGCAAGATGCAAAAGAAAACACCATTGCCGCCGAAAGTATTCCTGCAATGACTCTCTTATTCATTTTCAATTTCTCCTTCCTTTACCTCTGTCTCTACGTCAGCAGTACAGTCGCAGACGTAATCTACGTTGTCACCCTTGCAGTCGCACTTACAGCAATTACGCTTCTTGCTTCTGCACTTGACGAACATAGCGCCGATCACTACTCCGAGAACGCAACTGCCGATAACAATTGACTTGACGAACATAGCGCCGATCACTACTCCGAGAACGAAACTGCCGATAACCTTCTTGCTTCTGCACTTGACGAACATAGCGCCGATCACTCCTCCGAGAACGTAACTGCCGATAACAATTGACTTGACGTACATAGCGCCGATCACTACTCCGAGAACGAAACTGCCGATAACAATTGCTTTCTTTTTCATCATTTTCTTTTACTCCTTTTTCTTTTATGCTCAACACTTGTCTACCAAGTGAGAGTGTCTGAATACCAATCCTCTACGGATCGTTTGCTTTCCTTGCACCTGCATTCAAGCTCGTTTGACCGCTTCACGATGCGGCGGTATTCCACGTAGCGCCGATCACTCCTCCGAGAACGTAACTGCCGATAACAATTGACTTGACGTACATAGCGCCGATCACTACTCCGAGAACGAAACTGCCGATAACAATTGCTTTCTTTTTCATCATTTTCTTTTACTCCTTTTTCTTTTATGCTCAACACTTGTCTACCAAGTGAGAGTGTCTGAATACCAATCCTCTACGGATCGTTTGCTTTCCTTGCACCTGCATTCAAGCTCGTTTGACCGCTTCACGATGCGGCGGTATTCCACTTCGAAAGCGATCAATATGCTTATGAATACTACGGCGACCGCAACAGCTCCTACGGCTATCACAAACAGCGGAGAGAACGTCATGACACATCTTCAAGTAAGGAAAGCTGAATGCCGTCCTCTCTGCCTTCTCTGCTGTTCTCGAACTTCCTGAGTACCTTTGCGAACTCGTCTTCCCTACCGGCTATTGCTTTCAGGACTCTTTCTACGATAGCCTTGTGTTTCTGAGGAACAGGCACATTCACCATGTTCTCACCGCTACCGAAGAACGAATATGTGTCAGGCGACTCGTAGTAAGCAACTACTTGCTTTGAAGTCAGGAGCATTTTGTTTGTAAGCGGTGCGGCTATATACATCTTCTCGGCACTCTTACAGCGTGATAGGGCAACGTAAAGCTGTCCTACGGCAAATATCTCCGGTGACAGGTTCATAGCCTCGTAGGTCTGTCCCTGAGATTTGTGGATAGTGATAGCGTAGCCGAGCTTCATAGGGAACTGCTCTGCCTTGCCGGTTGTTTCAAGGACAAGCTCAGTTGTCTTCTTCTTAGACACTGTTCCGTCCGGATTGGTGATAGTCTCTATCACCGTCTTTTCTTTGTAGTCACGCTTCTCATAGGTCTTGCGCTCTACGCTCACATATCCCTGCGCCTTGTCATCGTCTATCTCAACAATGATAGAGTCGCCGGAGAACTTTATGATAGTTCCCATAGAGCCGTTATAGTATCTATGGTTTGTATCGTTGGCGGTCATGAGGATTCTTGCACCGACTTTCAGCCAGAGCTTATCTTCACAAATGCCGTCCTCTTTTACTGCATCACCACTGTACTCAGCTTCAAAACAGCACAGAGGGCTTTCCAGTTTTTTAAGGCACTCCTGATTCTTCTCAAACGCAGACTTGTTTTTTCCGTAGAGCCATACTGCATCGGGAATTTCTTCCTTTGCTGTACGGTTTGCAAAGAATTCAAGGCAAGTGCTGTCACCCATTTTGCACTGATCCAGAGCCTTGCAGAAGTCTTCGTCAGTCTGTCTTACGATCTCCGTAAGAGTGCAGTGCTGCATATCCATTGCCTGCCAGAACTTCGACTGAAAACAGTAAGCAAAACCTACGTCCCTGCCGTATGCTTCCTTCAGAATCTTGTCATCTACGTCTTTCTTTACGACCGGCGCAAGCTGGAAGAAGTCACCTACGAACACAAGCTGTATCGGCATTCTTCCCTGTCTCATTCTGGTCTGATTTTCAAGGAAAACGTAAGTCATGACCTTATCGAACAAATCCATGCGGAGCATAGAGATCTCGTCAATAAGAAGTGTCTGAGCCAGTTTGAGGATTTCCTTTACCTTTTCAGGAACACTCTTTACAGGCTTGACGAGATTTGCTGTCTGAAGGTCATCACCGGAGAGCTTGAACAGACTGTGTACTGTCACACCGCCGATATTTACTGCGGCTATTCCGGTAGATGCGGACTTCAGGAGCTTGCACTTTGTGTCCTCACAATATCTTATGAACGCCTTGACAAGATAGGACTTGCCTGTGCCTGCGTTTCCGGCAAGATAAACATTCTTGCCGTCCACGAGCTTATGAAAGATAACGTTCTGGTCTTCGTTAAGACCTAACTCTTCCGCTATCCCTCTTGCTATTTCCTTGTTGTATTCGCTCACATAGATCAACTCCTAAAAACTTATTTTCTATATTTATTATACCATATTTATACATACATTTCAATACTATATTCTGACAAATATTCGTTATTTTTGAGTATGGTTTTTGTACCGTTTATATAGAGAAAAAAGACCGCAGTACGGTCTTTTACTCCTTATTTATTGGTCTTGGACTTGAAACCGTAGGAAGGGAATCATAAGCCTCGATGATAGCTTTGCCCTGTTCGGCAGCAGGAAGAGCCGTCAGAGCTTTGTATACCTTGTCGATGAAAAGGTTACGGCATTTTCCTTTGTCGATGTATTCTGTTCTGTCAGTGCCGAAATACTTTCTTACCTTTTCGGTCACGAGCTTTGCGGAACTCGGTTTAGGGTATCGCTTGCCGGTGAGCCAGCTTGTGAGAGTGCTGAACTTCACGCCGGTTATGCGGCTGATCTCTTTCATAGTAAGACCTGATTCCTCATAGAGCTTGCGGAGATCCTGTGCTATCTTTTCACGCTCTTCCTGTTTCCGTTTCTGCCTTGATTCTTTATGAGTCACAAACAAGCACCGTCCTTTATTCTATCGGCTCGAATGCCTCATAAATGATATCGTACATTACAAGGACAGGATTCAGACCTATATTGTGCGGAACGATTGAAATAACTCTGCCGCCTTTATCGTAAATGTTGTCGATCACTTCATTTACCTTCTGTTCGGGGATAACGCCGCTTTCTTTTTCGGTCACTTCATCAATTGTCATTGTGACCGTTTTCAGGAAACGTGCGGCTTCCAGCTTGTCAGGGCTTATCTCTGCTTCCTCATAGATGATTTCGTAAAGGAGCTTGATAGGCATCATACCAACGTTATGAGGTATAACAGAAACGATCTTGCCGCTTTTGCGAAGTTCGCTGATAGCATTATTTACTCTGGACTCAGACTCTTTGCGGACGACTTCTCCGTAAGTTGTTATTATTGTTTTAAGCTGCCTTTTCCCTTTCATGCGATCACTTCCTTCCAATCAATCCTTTATCATCAAAGTCTTTGATGATGCCGCCGATGAACTCTTTGGCTTCCTCAAAATCAACTCCCTTGCATTTCTTCTGACCGCCGCCCTCTGATGTACTGCATTTGATAGTGTATTTATCGTCCTCAGATTTGGTAACGGTCACAGTAACTTTTGCCATATATATTCGCTCCTTAATTTACAAATACAGCGGCAGTGTGTGAAGCTGCCGCCGAGCAGAGGATGTGGATGTGCATTTACTGCACTGGTGCGCCCAGAGAGATTCGAACTCTCGACCTTCAGCTTAAAAGGCTGCTACTCTACCGGCTGAGTTACGAGCGCATTAGCGTAGCACCACAAGAAGCGTAGGGATTGGGGGAATGGTTTCGGGAACGAATCATTCTCGCTTCCTGCGGTGCTAATGTGAGGTTTTCACAAGGGCATGAGTTACCCTTGCTATGGTCGTTCATCAAGGTATCTCCCCTCTTTGAACGTTGTCTGTTCGTCAACCCACAGACGAAACAGCACCGTCCTTATTGACGGCTTCCCTATCCACTTTTGCCGAAACTATTGCCCCGACTATAGGATCATGTTGGTGCGATATATGAGAGTCGAACTCATATCCTGTCAGTGCCGCCGATCTCGGTTGACAGAAGTCTTCACCGTTAGACGAATATCGCATTAAACATAGCGGCGATTAGCTTTATCATCAGGAGCAAACGTCCTTCAAATCAGCACCTATGTAATGTACTGGCTTGCTTTCAAGAGTTTTAGTAGCAAGTAACTATCCGCTTACTTTCGTGCTTGGGCGGCTGCACGGTATCTTTCGTCTGATTTTGACAGGGCATACAACATAGTTCCCTACTGGTCGGAGCAAAGGGAATCGAACCCCTGACCTATTGCGTATGAAGCAATCGCTCTAACCTACTGAGCTACACTCCGGAATAAGAGCTTGGGCTTTCGCACAGCAAGACATCGTGAGGTATTATCCCTTGCTTAATAGGAGGCTGTACATAACAGCGTTGGTGTCAGATCACAGACATGAACTGCTTTCTGACATATAGCGCCTGAGAGAAAATATGAGAAAACTTCAGGCGCTTAGAAAAGTGAGGAATACCGCCTATTTAGGCGATTGAAGATTACTTGTTAAATCCGGTAAAACCCTTCGGCACACCGCCGCTTGGCTCAGACGGCGTTCTTGCCGGAGTCGGGCTTTGTGCCTGAGCGTTCTGAACAGGAATGTTTTGCGTAGGAGCGTTAGACTTGCCCTTGCTGAACAGCTTTTCGTTATTGTCGAAATAACCGAGAAGCGACTTCAATGCATACGTCCTTGAATAAACGATGAAGTTTTCTCTCTTAACGTCTACGATGCCTGAAGCAGATACCTCATTACCGGTGTCAATGTCGATCAAGCGGATCACTGACTTACAGAAGCCACCGATGATGTCATCATCGAAAACAACAAGGCACTCCTGCTCTTTTGCGAGATTCAGGAAAGCATTTCTGTTTCCCCCTGCCTCGGCAAGATTGTTCTTTATCACATCCAGCTTTTGCCAGATGTTTCTTTGTACTTTCTTGGTCTTGTTGTCTTCCATATCGTAACCCCCTTGACCTTATGTATATAGTATATCACAAATGTACCATTTTGTCAAGTCCTTTACAGTATTTATTCTGTAAAATATACGTTATTAAAATAGTACAAAATTGTGCAAAAAGACAAACTTGGCTCAGAAAGGAAGAATCTCGTCCGGTTCTTCTTTGACTTTTGCTAAGTCTTCAGGAGAACTGGTATCGTAGCAGTAATCGTCATCGTTCCAGTAGACTACACGCTTTTCACCCGGATGCACTTCCATATCGCTTTTATACACTTCTAAGCCCTGCATAATGTCAGTAGCTATCTGACGAGGCGATACGCCGCACCACATAGCAGTATTGAGGTCTATGTGCATATTGGCGAGGTCTTCGATAACGTTCTCACTGAAGCGTTCGTTATCGCTCTGCAAGCGTTTCTCCCACTTATCCTCTGAGAATGATCCACGACCTTCAGCACGGAACTTCCTTGTAGCATCGTCAAGGTCAAGGTAAGCAACAAACACATTCTCACGCCCCAGCTCCCTGATGAAGTTCTGTACTCCTTCCGGTTCAAGGATAATGCACTGTTCCTTCTCAAAGTCAATAGAGGACTTGGGACAGCCATACTGTACACCGTTGAACTCTGCTGTCTCTACAAAGCCGCCTGCTGCCTTCAGGTCGTTGAACTGCTCATTCGTCATAAAGTGATAGTCCTTGCCGTCCTGCTCCCCTTCACGCATAGCCCTTGTAGTTGCGGTCACAACACGTTCAATGTCATAGTCCTCTGCAATCTGTTTTTGCAATGTGTCCTTACCGCTTGCCGACTTTCCCATGAGGATAATAACCATAAATAGACCTTCTTTCGTAAAATTATGCCGCCCGTAGTTTGCACTTCAGGCGGCTTTTTCTTGATTTGTGTAGTTTAGCCGTGCATTTTAGGCTTGATATTTGCATCAGAGAGAAGAACGAGCTTGTTCTTTGTTCTGGTAACACCTACATACATGATGCGGCGTTCCTCATAGAAACGCTTTCTTCTCTGGACGTTTCTGTATGCACTCTCAGGCATTTCACCGTGAATAGGGAAATTACCATAAAGCAGGACGTTTTCAGACTCTAAGCCCTTGATACCGTGTACTGTAGCGATCTTGACAGCGTTCTTTGCAAGAAGTTCCTGTTCTTCTTCCTTTGAAAGTCCTTCACGAGAGAAGAAGAATGCAGGGAGCTTAATCATTTCGCAGAAGTCGAAAATCGCATTGATGTCCTTTCTTGTTCTCGCAAGAAGAAACCAGTTTCTATAGTCCTTGCTCTTACGAATAGTCTTCAGATGCCAGATAAGCTCACTCTGAGAGTCAAAAACAATGTTGCCCTTCTGCTTGCTCATTGCAACTACCTTCTTTTCCAGCTTTTCTGCATCGTCTGAGATAATGGTTTCAGCCAGTTCGAGAACTTCAGCAGGGCAGCGGTAGTTGCGATCAAGGTGATATGTAGTCCATTCAGGATTCTGCACATAGGACTTGAAGATCTCTACAACAGCACCCTTAAAGCCGTAAATGGACTGCCAGTCATCGCCTACAATGAACATATGCTCTGCTTCTAAAGCACGGATAAAGTTATCTTCAAGAAAACCTACGTCCTGATACTCGTCTACAAAGATGTAGGGGAACTGAAAATCAGCTCCGAGATTCTTCTTTGCGTAGACAATAAGGTTGTCAAAGGTGAGAATATCGTGCTTCTCAGCCCATGAATAGATACTCTCAGGATAAGTAGAATTAGGATTGTTCTCAACGTCCTCAGTAGAACGCATCATAAGATCGAACTCTCTCTGTTCTACGAAATCAAGGAAATCTTCTACATCACACTTCTTTGCTCTGCCGTTACGTTCCTTTTCCTGAAGCTCGATGTAAGCCTGCATCTTCTCAACGGTCAGTTTCTTACAGTATTTCTTGCATACGATACCGGCTACTTCTACGAACTTTTCATCTGAAAGCACTTCGTATTCGGTATCAGGGCAAGCGATACGGAGCAGGGCGAACGCAAGACTGTGGATCGTGCCGATGAACATGGTGTCAACGTTCTTGATATCAGACAGTCTTTCACGCATTTCATCAGCGGCGGCTACGGTAAAGGTGATAGCCACAATATCTTCCGGGATAACGCCTTCATGCTCGATAAGGTGACGTATTCTCTCTGTAAGAACAGTGGTCTTACCGCTGCCTGCGCCTGCTACTACGCAGATGTTTTTTGCTGTACTATTTACAATTTCGATCTGGTCTTTATCCAGTCTCATTTTTCCTCACTTGCCCTTCTATTGCTCATTCCATTGGCGGTAACGCTTCCCCTTCCAATTCAAGAGGATCTATCGTATATTTTTCTTCACTTATTTCTTTTATTTCTTTTATTTCTTTATCCTTTTTCCTGAAAGCAATGTTAATCAAGGTCAGTATCGCTATCAGCTTCAGTATTATCTTCCAGTTCATAATCTCCTGTCTCCGGAACTCTGTTTCTGTTTCTGACATCTTCCTTTATTTGAGCGTAGCGCTTTCCGTTCTTCTTAACGAGAAGAATACAAGTAACTATCGTTCCGAAAAGGAATCCGCAAAAAGCTACTGCAAGATGCGCTAAAACCGTTAATAATGTCATTCTTCTTCGTCCTCACTTTCTGTTTCTTCCGCTTCTTCCGGCTCTGTATCTGTGCCGTAGATCTCTGCCTTGTAGACTGCTTTAGCGGCAGCGTAATTACTGCTGATAGTATTACTGATCTTGTTATACTGAACAAGGAACTGCTCAGAAAGCAGTACACAGCTTAAAACTGCACCTAATACTATTCCGATTGCGAACGCTATTAAGTAACTCATTCTGTTATATCCTTTCCATACTGTTTCATAATGTCCGATTTGGTTTCTGAGCCTACCCATTTGCCGCTGCCGTGATTACCGCCGTTCGGTGCTTTGTGGTGAAGTGCTTCGTACTGTGACGGAATACCATGTTCTTTCTGGTACTCTTTGATGTACTCCACGTTCGCAACAACACCGTCATAAACCGGGTTGTTCTCTGCACCGTAGCGTTTGGCAAGGTCTTTCAGCCGTCCGTCAAATCCAGTCCTGAAGCCGTTCATGTCTACGGACAGGTCAGCTTCTACCATAAGCACAAGCATTGGAGAAATCTGATTATCCGGGATAGTTCTTAGCTCTGTAGCATGATTGGCAATCGCAAACACAATCTCGCCCTGCATTCCGCAGGCTTCAAGGATCTCAGCACCTATTTCTTCATGACCTAATCTGCCTTCCAGATAACCTATATCATGCAGGAGTCCGGCTGTATAAGCCACATTTCCGTCTACTCCGTAATCATCTGCCCTGTCCCTCATATATTCAGCTACGCCGACCATGTGAGCCATTTTCCGAGCGTGTATATGCTCTTTACTCGCCCTTGCAATTTCCGGTCTACGTTCTTTATGATAACCGTCTTTCATACCAAAGACCTCACTTTCGATAATAATATTATACCATATTTATACATATAAATCAAGATGTTTTTCTGTAGAATATACGTTATATTCCGATATGGTTTTTAGGCATATTAACAAAAAGACCGCACAGCTTTGTACGGTCTTTGGTTATCAGTCAGTAATGTCTTTATCGTTATCATTTGGTTTATCAGCAACATCGTTATCATGGGAATTATCAGTAACATCGTTATCGTGAGGTTTGTGATGACGAGGCTCTTTTATGCGGAATTCAGAGAGATTGTCGTACTGCTCCTGCGCTATCTGGCGAACGTCCTTGCGGTCGAATCTGGTTTCCTTCTTGTACTCTTTTTCGAGGTTGAGGAACAGACCTTTAGCGGCATATATCAGCCCTTCTACAGTCTTTTCCGGAATACCCTGCTCGCCGTATCTCAGCTCGTTGGCGAAATACAGATTCCTTGCATTGATAGCTATGAACTCATGGCGCTTGCCGAAGTCGGGACGGATAGTTGCTACCACTGCACAGAGAGATCCCATATCATGTGAATGGAGCATATCTTCATCACCGTTGCTGTTGGCTTTGATGATAGCTTTAAGGCTCTTTTCAATTGCCTGCTGAGTATGATAAGCAGCCATGTTCATCATGTAAGGATTGCCCTTGACTCCATCTGAGGAACGCATGATGACTTCTGCTGTCATGATATCAGCGTGTATCAATTCAAGCTCCGATGCTGTGACCGGTTTCATTAAGTATCTCCCCTTTCAGCTGGATAGATCCTGCGGATATTACCCTTCATGATCTCGCCCTGCAAGAGTTTTTCTGTTTCGAGGAACATATTGCTTCCGTCCTCTCCGAAAACCTCACAAGCAAGCGTAAAGTAGCCGTCATGGGGAACATACTTGAATACTGCGGCATCAATGCTATTCGCTTCCATACCGTAGGAAACAGTCATATCGGCAATGAGATTGGGGTAGTCCTCATTCCGGTATTTTGTCAGCACCCATAAGGCTTTCAGTCCGGAAACGCCGTTCTTCTGAAGTGCCTGTATCTTCTCAGCGGTGCTGGACTTCATCTTCTTGATGTCCTCTTCCGTTACAAGCGGTGCATCTGCAAGAGCTTTAAGCACCTGTTCTTTTGTGTAGCCTGTTTCCGTCATGTTATTCTCCTTCCTCTTCAAAGAATCCGTTCCACAGACCGGCTTTGTTTTCAGCAGCTTCATGCTGCACTTCTGAAAAATGGTCTGCATACTTTACGTTTGGTGGGTATGTTGCTGTTCTTGCGTAGCCGTTCTGTAAAAGCCAGTCCTGTACCATAGTACCATCTTCCATGTAAACATACGCAAGCGTTCTGCCATATTTATCCGTAGGTGATACATCATATTCAAGGAACAGCGTATCGCCTTCAAGAAACTTTTCTTTCACTATGTCTGATACCAACTTGCCTTCCTCAGTGTTCTCCTTGTTGTATGCGGAAGGAGCTACAGATTCAGGCGTATCAACACCAATAAGGCGAACAGTTATCTCTTCGCCTGTCTCAGACTGCATGACATAGGTATCACCGTCTTTAGCACGAACAAAAGTTGCTTCATGGTATTCTACAGCCTCTCCGGTGTCGGTATTTTCAGCGTAAACACTGCTTGTCTGCTCGTTTCCCATTCCGTCTTCCAGAGCTTCTTTGACCTTGCTGAATTCATCAGCATCCTGTGCTTTCTTTCCTATCTCCTGAAAGTCGGTGATGATCTTTCCAGCCGGGGAGCTGGCGATCTCGGAAGCAACATTGGTTTCTTTAGCGGTCTTAGCCATATCGCCCAAAAACATAGAGCCGCCGATTACAACGGATAAGGCTATGATAGCTATATAAGCGTGATTAGCCTCAAATTTGAATTCTTTCCTCTTCTTTTTCGGCACTGAAAACACCCCTTTACAATTTTACCGGTTTCGTTATCAGGCTAAATGCACCGCAAGTAGCCCATTCTCTCTTAGATGCCCCTTCTGCCGGTGGTGTACGCATCTGGAACAGCACCATGCCCTCTTCCATAAGAATGCGCTTATGCCTGCCTGTATTTACAAGCATTTCCGCATAGACAAGATCGGCATACTTGCCGTTCTGAAGAGCCTTGCCAAGTGTGCTTCTCACGTTGATGCCGGATATGCC
>ERZ795049.3345-NODE-3345-length-17094-cov-18.615118_pt1 | contig 17094 bp, 10 predicted proteins | sample MGYA00375133_ERZ795049 | MGnify/ENA primary metagenome ERZ795049 (study PRJEB30178, sample SAMN05720147) | activated sludge metagenome | isolation source: anaerobic digester from wastewater treatment plant | place: Japan | collected 2015-04-20 ...
GATATATTATTTATAATAAAATTGAAAATTTCTTGTATATCATTACTTTTATTTAGTTTCTCATCTAAGCTAAATAAGAAAGTAAGGTACTTATTGTCTAGAGAACTATTAAGCCAAGATTGATTTTTCATAATAATTTTTATGCAAAATTATAAAAAATAAATTGATAAAAATCATAAATGACTTAATTAATAAAAAGATAGCCGTGCTTCGCACGGCTATCTTTTTATATTAAAATAAACTTGCAAAAATTATTTTTTTACAATTTTCTTTGCATTAGTACCTGTGCTATTAGATACATTTACTATATACATGCCAGCGGGTAAATTAGATAAATCAATAGTACAATGATCTTTACCATCTACTACAGTAGAATAAACTTCTGCACCCATTATATTCATTACTTTTATAGTATTAACGCCTTTATTGATCAAATTAATGTTTAATTGATCTAATACAGGGTTAGGATAAATAGAGAAATTGGCAGTATTTGTATAGCTAGTGATACCTTGTGGGCCAATAATAACATCATTTAATAGATAGTAATCAATTCTATCGTCAGAAGTATATGCACCACCTAGGATACCTACAGATATAGGAACTTTGATATTGCCATTACCTAAATCGAAACATTGATCAGCTAAATAGTGCCAAGTAGCTTGACCTTCAATATCAGTACCTTCAGTTACATTAATAGTTTCTGAATATGTATTTGTGGTAGCATCATATACTTTTACAAATATATTAGGCAACATATTATTATATTCATTATCTGTGTCAGTTACATAAGAAGTATCACTATCTGCCCAAGCAAATACAATATATTTACCATCTGGTGTACGACTCATTTGAGGACGAGCTTCGATAGTGTAATCACCACCTGCATCTGAATAGAAAATATAATCATCACACCAAACTGTATCTAATAATGTAGCATCCCATCCAGTAGAGGTTTGATAAATATCAAATAACACACCATTCATATATTTTACATCAACTATATATCCTAATGAATCAGCTGAATTACTCCAAGCTTTGTAGACATAGCAAGCAAAATGTAAATTACCATTTTTGTCCAAAGTAGCCTCAATAGGAGAATCAAAAAATGGACGATTTACTCCAGCACTTGCAAAATTTGCAACATGATCTACTAAAGTGGGGATAGTATTCCAGTTAAAAGCAATTTTAGTCCATGTGTTACCACCATCATTAGTTTGATATATAAATGGTTGATAAGATAATGGATCATCTGCATCTGGATTACGACCAGCAAATACCAAATAACCATTAGTTCCATTATCATCCATTGCTAAAGCAGGGTATGCCTCTCCATCAGGTAATCCACCTGTTGTAGCAAAGTCTGGTTCTACTGATACTCTATTCCATATAACTGAATCACCAGTAGCATCCCATTGTCCAATGTTTACTATATAAACAATTCTAGTGTAGTTAGTACCATTATCTGCGTTTGCATCACCTAATACAAAAAATTTATCTCCATGTGATTGCAAAAATAATCTATTAAATAAAGTAAGTCTATCACTAGCCACATGTGGATAAAGTGTAGTTTCAAATGGTAAAACTTGATTATTTATACCAGTACCGTCTAGAAATTCAGAACCATAGAGATCACCTCCCCAACCTCCTATTAGCATAGGACCTGTAACTACAATAGCAGCATTCTCATAATTGGTATTGCCAGATGGATTGTAAATAACTCCACTTGGATATCTGCCCTTATAATTACTTGCTGAAATAGGCAAACTCCATGGTATCAATGTAGTACTATCAAAAGAGGTACCACCATTTGTCGATAATGATGTTCTAAAAACACCACTCCCACCAGTATAAGTTGGGTCTTGTCTATAGGTGAATGTAATAGTGTTTAGATCTTGATTTGCACTTAAACAAGTCTGCTGTTCTAATAGCACTGAAAAAATATTGACAGAATGTCCCATATGAGACATAGTTATAGCTCTTTTATTATTTTTTTGTGCTATTTGATTAAGTAATGGAGCTACTTCATTTTTATATGAAGTAAGAGAAATTTGTTTATCAGTACTTAATGAGATCTTGTTTACATTAAATACATCTAATTTTTTAGGTGCCACATTAGCACTCTTGTTCTGAGCCATTAATAAGCTCACACTTACCATTAATACTAATGTTAAAATTGATTTAAATCTTCTCATATTTTTTATATTTTGGGGTTGTTATTGCAAAATTAAAACAAAATTTTTAATTATGCAAATTTATTAAAAAATTTTCCTAATAGTTACATAATTATACATTAATTAAGTATTTTATACCATAAGTTTTTTCAAAATGGAATAAAAACAAGGTTAATAATGATAATTTCTTATTAATTATTTCTAATAGAAACAAAATTTTTATCTATTCTTTTCACAGTTAGTCTAGGTAATAAAATAGAAATAATTACTAGTAATAAAATTATAAAAAAGTAATCAATGAACTTAAAAGCTATTGGATAAGCCTGATAACCGACCATTTCTCCTCCTTGCATAGGAACTATTCCAAATTGTAATTGTAAAAATGCAATGACACTTCCTAGTAATAGTCCTATTACTCCACCACCTAAAACTATGATGGCTCCTTCCCTCAAAAATAGCTTTTTTAACTGCGAAATATCCATCCCCAATGCATATAATGTCTGCACTCTTTTTTGCTTATCTATTAAAAGTAATCCAAGTGAACTAATGACATTGAGAGAAGCTATCAATACAATAAAAGCTAATAATATAAAAACTATCAATCTCTCATTACGTAATATTTTATATAAAAGTTCATCCTGCTGTTGTCTGTCTTTCACTATAAACCCTTCTGGCAGTAATTTTGTAAGTTCTCTTTTCACCTTAGTGAGGTTAGCTCCCTCTGCTAAATTTATTTCTATATTACTATAATTATTTCCTATACCTAATAAATTTTGTACTTCTAATATAGGAGCATAGATATAAACATTGTCATAGTCTTGATTGACAGCAAAAATGCCTGATACGACACAAGCAGATTCAGTAAAAAGTGCATTAGCAGATACCTGAGATGAGTTTTCTTTTATTGAATATAAAAACAAATATCTCGAATAATCATTAATATTAACATTTAGATTGTGAGCTACACCACTGCCTATAATAACAGCTGGGATAGAATCTAAAACAGTTACCTTTGGCTCACCATAAATTACATAAGGAGCGATATTTTGAATATTATAACCATCTGTAGATATGCCTTTCACCTTAACTACTATCTGTTCATCATCATATCTGGCTAAAGCTGTTGCCTCTATCGTTGGCTCAATAAAGGATATACCATTAATTAGTTTTATTTTGTCTAAGTTTAATGAATTTATATCAAATGGTTTAGCATCAGCTTTAGTTATGCTTATATCAGGATAAATCACCTCTGTCATAGATACTATAACGTGCTCGAAACCATTAAATACACAAATTACAATTATTAGTGCAGCCACAGCTATCATGATACCAAAAAAAGTAACATAAGTTAAAATATTTATTAGACTATATGATTTTTTAGACTTCCAGAATCTATAAGCTATCCAATAAGAGAGAAAAGTAGACCTCATTTTTTATGTAATATATTGTCAATTTTTTCGATGTAATCTAAAGAATCATCAATAAAAAATTGTAAATCAGGCATCCAACGTAATTGATGTCTAATTTTTTGAACCATTAAATTTTTGATTTGAGATTTTAAAATTTGTAATTCTTGTAAAATACTATTTTTATCAGGTACACCATATATAGAAACATATACTTTAGCTAACTTCAGATCACTTGTTACTCTAACCACTGTAACTGTAATCATAACATCATGAAACCAATCTTTAGCTTCATTGACAAAAATTTCAGATAAGGCTCTTTTAACGACACTGGCTACTCGCTGCTGCTTAATAGATTCCATATTATGTTTGTGTTTTTATAAAAAATTTAACAAAATTACAAAAAAATATAGATGATATTAAGAATAGCTGTTTTATAAGAACATTAATTTTTATAGTTTATCAAGTTTTTAAATTATCAAAAAATTATATATTTGCAAAAATTATATGTTTATGAATAAACTTTTAGAAAATCCAACCGAAATATTCACCCTAACAAAAGAAGAAACACGTGAGTTTTACAACAATCTATATGATGAAATGATTCAAGAAGGTAAAGATGTAGTCGATTACCAAGAAATCAAAGCAATGTCTACTGGTGTACTATGTCCAGATTGTAATAGTAGTCATGTAATCAAAAATGGCTTACAAAGTGGAGTACAAAACTATCGTTGCAAAACCTGTGGTAGACAGTTCAGAGTAACCACTGGCACTTTTATGTATGGTGTTCATGAAAAGGGCAAGATGCTTGAATACATCAAATGTATGAGCGCTGGAATGAGCTTGCGAGAGTGTGCAAGGATTGTACATATTAGTCTAACAACGAGTTTCTTTTGGCGACACAGAATATTATGTGCAATGCAGTCTTTTGAAGATAATGTAAATTTCTTTGGAGTAGTAGAACTAGAAGAACTACTAATGAATTACTCCGAGAAAGGCAAAAAGAAACGAGAAAAGAAAGAGTTAAAAAAGTTAAAGAAAAAGAAGCCAACGAAAGTGGCAGTATTAGCTGCCACAGATAGAAGTGGAAATATTTTGTTCAAAAAATTAGAAGATAAACGAGTGCAAGCTGACCATATATCTGATTTTCTAAAATCTCGAATATCAGATAATTCGGTGATATGTGGCAGTAATAAAAAAGCATTCAAGACAGTAAATGCAGAGCACATCAAACATAAAGAAATAACAAACAAAAACAAGATGAAGCAAGGTATATATAGCGTATCAACTATTCATAAGAAAATAACAGATTTTGTAGGGTGGATATATTATAAGTTTCGTGGGGTAGCGACGAAGTATTTGACAAACTATATAATGTGGTTTGTAGTGAAGGGAAAGTATTTGGCAGAGATGGTAATTGAAGATACTGGGAGGATACTGAACTTGGCGGCGTCGGATAGGCAGGCGTGGGAGCGGTACAGTGCTCTGATGTCATTAACATATTTAATCTATAACATTTAAATATTTTTTAACAAACATTTCTCACCCTCCTACTTTCTACTTTTTTACCTCCTCATTTATTTTAAAATTTTTTATCGCCTTTTTTATAAATTTTCTTTTAAATTTTTAATTTTAAGTTTAAGTTTAAACTATTTTCTTTAAAGGAACTTTTAAAAATTTGTAATTATCATATATATCAATACAACTACTTATATTTGATGAATAAAAAACAAAAAAAATAAACATAGCTAATTCATTAGAATTAATAAAGAAAATTGTAGATTTTGTAAATATTAAAAAAAACTTTTATCATGAACAAGTTGTTTGTTTAAATTTACTGAATATTAAAAAATTGATAGACAGATAGAAAGAATTATTTTTGCAAAAAATGAATTTTTAGAATTCACTTTAAGTAACATTATTTCAAAAATAATTATTAATTTTATAAATATTTTTAACATTCAAATTATGAAAAGAACAATTTTGACACTTTTAAGTTGTATCATTTACATTATGATTTATTCACAGGAATTTAATAATGCTGAAGCAGACAAAATAATAAATGGTGCTGAACGCATTTATTATAATGATAATAAAACCTTCCCTTCTTACATTAAATTTAATAGTAGTATTGACAAAACTACTGATCAGCTACTCTCGGAGTGGCAAAAAACTTTTAAAATAAATTATAAATTATTAAATGTAGAAAAAGATTTAATTGGATTAGAACATTACAAATATCAGCAATACTACGATACTATTCCTATTGAATGGGCTATTTTTAAATTACATGTGAAAAATGGGAAAATTAATTCTTTTAGTGGGACCATTTGGACAGACATTCATCCTATTTCTAGCCCGTCAATCAGTGGTGATATGGCAGTTAAGATAGCTCTAGATGTACATAAAGCAGATTTATATATGTGGCAGGATAGTGCTGAGGAGGCATATTTGAAAATTATTAATAAAGATCAAAATGCTACCTATATTCCACAACCACATTTAGTGATTTATAAAACTAATGATCGAGAAAATTTGGCATACAAGCTAACTATTTATTCTAAAAGGCCACTTGCTAAAAAAGATTATTATATAGATGCTAATACTGGAGAAATTATAGATATTATCAATAAAATACAAAATTCAGATGTGCAAGGTACAGCTGTTACCAAATATAGTGGTACTCAAACTATAACGACAGATTCATATAGTGGATATTATAGATTGAGAGAGTCTGGAAGAGGTAATGGTATTTTCACATATAATATGCAACTTGGCAGTGATTATAATAGTGCTGTAGATTTTACTGATAATGATAATTACTGGAATAATGTAAATGCACAAAAAGATGAAGTTGCTACTGATGCACATTGGGCTTCTGAGAAATATTATGATTATTTTTATAATACATTTAATAGAAACAGTATAGATAATAACGGTTTTGCTTTATATAATTATGTGCATACAGATCTAACTGCATTTGGATTGTCAGACAATGTTAATGCTTTTTGGGATGGCTCTAGAATGACATATGGTGATGGAGATGCTACATATTCTCCATTGACAACTGTCGACATTACTGCTCATGAAATCACGCATGGTCTTACAGAATTTACAGCGGGATTAGTCTATGCTAATGAATCAGGTGCATTAAATGAAGCTTTTAGTGATATTTTTGGTACTGTTGTAGAGTTTTATGCTAAACCTACCGATGCTAATTGGACTATAGGCGAAGATATAGGTGCTGCTTTCAGATCAATTGCTAATCCCAATATGTATCAAAATCCTGATACTTATTATGGTGATTACTGGGATCCAAGTGAAGAGGTGCATAATAACAGTACTGTTTTTAGTCATTGGTTCTATATTTTAGTAAATGGTAAAACTGGGACTAATGATCTGGGTAATAATTTTTCAGTGACTGGAATTGGTATAGACAAGGCTGCTAAGATAGCTTATTATACATTGGTTAATTATTTGCCTACTTCTGCTACTTATTCTGATGCTCGTTTTTATACAATTTTGACAGCTACAGACTTATATGGTCCTTGTTCTGCTGAGGTAGAGGCCGTTACTAATGCTATGTATGCTATTGGTGTAGGTGATCCATATCAGCCAGGTGTATCAGCTGATTTCTCAGCGTCTATCACTCAAAATTGTCAAGCTCCATTAACCGTTCAATTTAGTAATTTATCTAATAATGCATCTTCATATTATTGGGATTTTGGTGATGGTAGTACTAGTACTTCACAAAATCCTTCTCACACTTATAACAGCTATGGCAATTATACTGTTACACTTATAGCAGATGGCAATAGTTGTGGTATAGATACTTTAACTATGATAAATTATATTTCAGTAGATCCTAATAACTTGTGTTATGTTGAAATGCCTCTAAATGGTAGTGGTGGTAATATTTCAAATTGTAATGGGATTTTGTATGATGGTGGTGGCCCTAATGGCAATTATGATGATATGTCGGATGCTATTATCACTATTAGTCCTACCGGTGCAACTTCTATTACACTGTTTTTTAATTCTTTCGATATAGAGCCTGGTAGTGGTTCTAGTTGCGATTATGATTATTTAGAAATATTTGATGGACCTAATACTAGTAGTACTTCTCTGGGTAGATATTGCAATACTACAGGTGCTCCGGACACTATATTCTCTTCTGGTAATGCATTGACTTTGAAATTACATTCTGATCAGGCTCTTAACTTGAATGGTTTCGAAGCAGTGTGGATTTGTAATGCTACCAATGTAGCTCCCTTATCTGCTTTTCAAATAGATTCTATAAATCCATGTAATGGCTTTGTTCAATTTATAGATCAATCATTTCATAATCCTACTAGCTGGTCTTGGGACTTTGGTGATGGCAGTACATCAAATTTACAATCACCTTATCATATTTATAATAATAATGGTGTTTATACAGTGTCTCTAAGTACTAGCAATAGTTATGGTAGTCATAGCATTACCAAGACAAATATCGTTAATATTAATAGACCACAGCCTCCTACAGTGATGGGAGACACAATATGTCCTAATGAAACAGCAAATTTATTTGCTAATGGCAGTGGAGAGGTTCTATGGTACTATTCTACAACAGATTTATCTTCGTTTAATACTGGCCAATCATTCATTACTCCAGCTTTGCAGCAGACAACTACCTATTGGGTGCAGGATCATTTCCCATCAGCTTCTTACAATGTGGGTGATACTCGCAGCTCAAGTAATGGTGGTTATTTTACAAATACTAATCAACATTATTTGATTTTTGACAGTTATGCTAATTCTATTTTAGTTTCTGTAGAGGTAAATGCTCAGGGTGCAGGCAATAGATATATAGAATTAACAGATTATCAAGGGAATACTATTGCCGATAAAACTGTAAATATCCCCAATGGCATCTCTCGTATTAACTTAGGATTTAATTTACCTATAGCTAATAATCTAAAACTATGGGGACCAGGGTCTCCGTATTTATGGAGAAATAATAGTGGCAGTAGTTATCCTTATCAAATAAATAATGTTTTATCTATCACTGGCTGTTCTGCTACAGATCAGGTATATTACTACTATTTTTATGATTGGGAAATCAAAATACCAGATTGCTCTAGTAGCAAAGTTCCCATTATAGCTTATGTGGATGAGTGCCAAAATATAGCTGAGAGCTCAAATCAACTGATAAATATTTATCCTAATCCTACTAGTGATAGAGTAAATATCGAATTAAATGATAATATGAGCTTAAAGGGATTATCACTATTAGACATTACTGGGAGAGTGATACCTACCAATATATTTTTAAATTCACAAAATAGTTTTTATTTAGATTTATCTAAGTTAGCTGATGGTATTTATTATTTACAGTTATTTATTGATGAAAGTAAATACATTAATAAAATTATAGTACAGCACTAACTTATATAGCTAATGTAAAGTAATTTTATCTCAATAAAGTTTAGTAACTTTGAAAAAACATATCATTTTACTATGATTAGGAATGAAGCAATAAATTTAGATAAAGAAAATTTAAGTGAAAAGGATCGAGAATATGAGAGCTTGATAAGGCCTAAAGATTTTGGTGAATTTTTTGGACAACAGCAGATAGTAGAGAACTTACGTATTTTTGTGAAAGCTGCTAAAGCTCGACATGAGGCTCTAGATCATGTTTTATTACATGGGCCACCGGGTTTAGGAAAAACCACTCTTTCATATATTATCGCAAATGAATTAGGTGTAGATATTAAAGTAACTTCTGGACCAGTACTAGAGAAGCCTGGAGATTTAGCTGGTTTGTTAACTTCTATGAAACCATTTGATGTGTTATTTATAGATGAAATACATCGCCTCAGCTCAGTAGTAGAGGAATATTTGTACTCTGCTATGGAGGATTATAAAATAGACATTCTCATTGAGTCTGGACCTAATGCTAAATCTATTCAAATTAAACTGAATCCATTTACTCTCATTGGAGCAACAACTAGGTCTGGATTATTGACATCTCCTCTGAGGTCTAGATTTGGTATAAGTTCTAGATTAGATTACTATACTACTGATGTTTTACTACAGATAGTCCTCAGGTCTGCCAAAATATTAAATGTGGAGATAGACATGAATGCTGCAGAAGAAATAGCACGCCGTAGTAGAGGGACTCCTCGTATAGCAAATTTATTGTTACGTAGAGTTAGGGATTTCGCACAGATAAAAGGCTCGGGAGTTATAGAAAAACAAATCACTCTCTATGCTCTCAATGCCCTCAATATCGATTCTCATGGTCTTGATGAAATGGATATTAAAATTTTATCTACTATTATTGAAAAATTTAATGGTGGTCCTGTCGGTTTAAATACCATAGCTACAGCTGTGAGTGAAGATCCTGGTACTATTGAAGAAGTTTATGAACCTTTTCTAATACAGCAAGGTTATCTAAAACGTACTCCACGTGGCCGTGAAGCTACCAAATTAGCTTATGAACATTTAAACATTAAAAACAAAAGTAATGAGGATACTCTTCCATTATTTTAATAATTTTACTAATTTATGAATAATTTTTTATGAAAATACTTGTTACTGGCAGTGCCGGATTTATTGGATTTCATTTGACAAAAAAATTACTAGAAAGAGGTGATGTTGTAGTAGGCATAGATAACATTAATAACTATTATGATGTGAATTTAAAATATGCTCGATTAGCTGAAACAGGCATTGATAAAATTGCTGAGAATTGGAACAAACCTATTGCTAGCACTAAATATCCTAATTATAATTTTATTAGAATGAATTTAGAAGATAAAGATGCTATCAAAAATCTAGTACTTAACGAACAATTTGATAACATTTGCCATTTAGCAGCTCAGGCAGGTGTGAGATACAGTTTAGAAAATCCTTATGCTTATATAGATAGCAATATTGTTGGTTTTCTAAATATTCTAGAGGCTGCTCGAGATAATAATATAAAACATCTGGTTTATGCAAGCTCATCCAGTGTGTATGGTGGCAATACCAAAATGCCTCTAAGCACTGCAGACAGTGTAGATCATCCTATTAGTTTATATGCAGCTACTAAAAAAAGTAATGAATTGATGGCACATGTTTATAGTCATTTATTTAATATTCCTACGACAGGATTGAGATTTTTCACTGTTTATGGGCCTTGGGGACGACCAGATATGGCTTTATTTCTATTTACTAAATCTATATTAGAGAATAGACCTATTCAAGTATTTAATTATGGCAATATGACTAGAGATTTTACTTTTATCAATGATATCATTGAGGGAGTAATTAAAGTAATAGATAAACCAGCTAAGCCAACTATAGATGCTAATCCAGATCCATCAAGTAGTAATATTGCTCCATATAAGGTATATAATATTGGCAATTCTAACCCTGTAAAACTATTAGACTATATAGAAGCTATAGAAAATGAATTAGGCAAAAAAGCCATTAAAGAATTTCTACCTATGCAACCAGGTGATGTACCCTACACTGAAGCTGATGTTTCTGATTTAGTGAGAGATTTTGGTTATAAACCCACAACTAAAGTGCAAGATGGCATTAGAGAATTTATTAAATGGTATAAACAATTTTATAATATAGACTAATAAAAATATTTTAACTATTAACTTTATAATCATTTGATTGACTTAATAATATTAAAGAAATTTAAGCGAAACCATCGTAAAAATAAAAAAAATTTTGTATATTTGTATAAATTATGAATAATTTATTTGGACTAAGTGAAGAAGAAAGTAAACATCTAGTAAATAGATATAGATATTTATTGCGTACACTGCGATATAATACTAGCAAAGAAAATAGAGCACTTATTAGAAAAGCCTTTAATCTAGCTAGCGAGGCTCATAAAGGTATGCGTAGATATAGTGGAGAACCTTATATTAATCATCCACTAGAGGTAGCTATAATATGTTCAGAAGAGATAGGACTAGGTACTACGTCTGTTGTTAGTGCTTTATTACACGATGTAGTCGAGGATACAGATTATACATTAGATGATATAAGAAATCATTTCGGCGATAAAATAGCTTCTATAGTTGATGGATTAACAAAAATCACTGATTTTATCCAATTAGCTGAATCTAATAATAATACTTCTGCTCAAGCTGAGAATTTTAGGAAAATTCTGATAACTATGGCTGATGATGTTAGAGTGATTTTGATAAAATTAGCAGATAGACTACATAATATGCGTACTCTAAATTCTATGCCTCCTGATAAGCAACAACGTATCTCTGCAGAAACTTCCATTTTATTTGCTCCATTAGCACATAGATTGGGATTGTATAATATTAAAAGTGAATTAGAAGATTTAGCTCTCAAATATAATGATCCTGAAATGTACAACTACATTAGCTCTAAAATAGAAGAAACTTCTTCTGAACGTGATGCTTTTATTAAAGAATTTCTAAATCCTATCATTGAGAGGCTAAATCAAACTGATTTAAAATACAAAATCACTTGGCGTACAAAAGCCATATCATCTATTTATCGCAAAATGACTCAAAAACAGCTAAATTTCGAAGATATTTATGATGTTTTTGCTATTAGAATAATCTTAGATAGTACACCAGAAAATGAAAGAGCAGATTGCTGGCGAGTGTATAGTATAGTTACTGATGTATATACTATGAATCCAGAACGTCTACGCGATTGGATATCAGTGCCTAAAGCTAATGGTTATGAATCTTTACATGTAACGTTAATGAGTAATAAAGGTAGATGGGTAGAGGTACAGATTAGGTCTGAACGCATGGATGAAATTGCTGAAAAAGGCTATGCTGCTCATTGGAAATATAAAGAAGATAATGGCAAAACGAGTACTCTAGATGAATGGTTAAATTCTATACGAAATATTTTAGAAAATCCAAATGAAAATGCTTTAGATTTTTTGGATGACCTCAGATTTGCCCTTTTTACTGATGAAATACCAGTTTTCACTCCTAAAGGTAAACTATTACAATTACCTAAAGGCTCTACAGTTGTTGATTTCGCATATGCTATTCATACAGACTTAGGTGATCATTGCATAGGTGCTCAGGTAAATCATAAACTAGTGCCAGTAAGTACAATCCTTAAAAGTGGCGACCAAGTAAATATTTTAACAAGTGAAAAAGCTAGCCCTAGTGCAGATTGGCTAAATTTTGTAAAAACTACTAAAGCCCATAATGCTATCAAAGCTGCCCTGCATAAAGAAGAGACAGAAATGGCTGAGCATGGCAAAGAAATCATCGAGAGAATGTTTACTCAAATAAAAGAAACATATAATGAGAATACGGTCAATAAATTTGCACATTATTTAGGCTATAACAATAATAAACAATTGTATCTGGCAGCTGCTAAAGGTCAATTAGATGTTAAACAATTGAAACAATTTATACAATCTCAACGTCCATCGACGTTTTCTAGACTTTTCAGGCATTCTTCGACGAATAAAAATAGTGATGATAATAGAGATCTCACAGCAATGTCTACTAATGTTGATAATACAATGCTAGACAATACTCAACAAATTAATTATATCCTGAGCGATTGCTGCAATCCTATTATTGGCGATAATCTGATAGGCTTTTTCAGAGATGCCAATACTCTAGAAATTCATAGAACTACTTGTCCCGTTTTCAAAGAAAAAGCTGCCATCTTTGGCAATAGAGTAACTAAAGTAAAATGGGAAGAAAATAGACCATTAGAGTTCAAGACTAGCATTGGCCTAGAAGGTAGTGATAGGAAAGGCATTGTAAAAGATATTAGTAAGTTGATCTCAGAGGAGATGGATTCTAATATTAGATATTTTTTCTTAGAAGTGACAGAAGGTACTTTCTCTGGTGAGATAAAGTTGTATGTAAATAACATAGATCATCTAAAACAACTAATAGAAAAAATCAAAACCATTGATGGTGTGAGCAAAGTATATAGAAAAGAATAATTCTATTCCTTTCTATTTATTTTTTTTATCCTTATTATTATTTACAGTATTTATTATAAATCAAATTTATACCCTAAAGATATGCTTAACACATAATTATTAACTCTGTTATGATCATCATCTATAGTAGAAAGGTTTGCTATTCCCCAGCCATAATTCAAGCCAACGATAAAATTATTAATATCTAAACCTACACCTATATTTAGTCCATAATCAGTAGATTTCAAATCATCACCCCAGTCTATATCTCTTCTGGCAGTAGTAGTATAACTGCCTATAGAAGTTTCGGAATAAATTGTACCACCAATGCCAAATGCTACATAGGGACCCACATTACAAAATAATTTCACACTACCTAAATCAAAATTAAACTTGGCATTTATAGGTATATCTAAATACAAAGTGGTAAAACGTAGCTTGAAATTATCTTCGATAATTGAGTAACCACGAGATTGAAAATTTAAACCAGCATCTATTGCAAAAATATCAGAAAAAGAATATTCTAAGAAAGGATAAACATGGAAACCTGCAAGCATTTTAAAATCATCACTCAAAGTCTCATCATCATTTTTAATTATCATATTAGATAGATTTAGTCCGCCTTTAACACCTAAACTTGCATTTTGTGAAAAAGCATTTATCGACAAAATGAAAGTTAAAATAATAACTATAAATAAATTACCCTTTTTCATAATTTTTTTTTTACAAAATTAAATAAAAAAGAGCAGAATCTGAATATTCTGCTCTTTTAAGATATTTTAACAAAAATCTAATCCGCTAGAATGAAAATCTAACTCCAATATTAAGACCTATGCTACTATAAGGAAAATAAAATTTGAGCTCTTTGCTAGGTTCTGCTGTTGAAGGAGGATTATCATAATCATAAGTGATTTCATCTAGAAATTCGATTTCTTTGGCATCAGTTGTTAAATCTGGTAATTTATCTGCCCCGTTTACAGTGTATTCTGTCATTACACCTTTGGTAGGAGCATAGCTCATACTCACTAAATCTAATTCTCCATAAACAGATATTAAATCTGATATGTGATACATGAGTCCAAGTGCTGATGAAAGGCCAAAAGCCATTCCACCATTAAATTTCCACTTTTCTATTACTTTATTTTCTAATATATTATTTTCATATTCTTCATTTAGATTAGTATAAGTAACAGAGCCAAAGCCTAATATCACACCAAATCTAGCATAAGGGTCTAGCTTGTCAAAACCACTAGCTATTATTAATGAAGGATTGATTCTAATTATCTGATTTTTGACAGATATTTTTTCATAATCATAGTAATTAGTGCTAAAAAAAGTATAATTAGATTTAGATTCTCCTGCATTTTCGTCACCTAATAGATATGAACATTGCAAATCTATACCGATATTACCATTAAACATGTATCCAAGATTTAGTCCAAAGTTAAGACCCTTACCCAATGAGGTTTTCACATTTTCCATTTTTTCGATATTATTTGTTCTTTCATAATTATTTAATAATGATTGATTAGCTATTCCTAGATTGTAGCCACCACCCACATTAATATAAAATTGAGAATAAGCAGCTATACTAAATAAACTAATGAACATACCTAGAGCTACTTTTTTTGCACCTACATTTAATTTTTTCATATTTTTATGTTTTTATTGGTTTGTTTTGCAAAATTAATAAATTAATTTAATAAATTATCCTTTAATTTTTAACTTTTACATAATAATAAGAGTGATAGTACTAGCAATCATAAATTGTTGTTGAATTGTCTATTACAATCGTCGCTTCTATTTCTCGCATACTACATTATTACCCCACACTTTTTCTATCTCCATTTTATCATCATCAGATAGATTGTACAGATCGTATATTTTTTGATTAATTTCATTTTCTCGGCTTTTGATTAGGTTTTTATAAAAGTCAATCTGGTTAGGTAGCTGACAATTTTCGAGAGTTTGACTTGCTTGTATAATGGCATCAACACGATTTGCAATATATTTTATTCTCTAAAAAAATTTATTAACTTTGTCTAAAATACTATTAAATTTATGAAATACGGAAATATTAGAGAAGAAGAATTAAAAAATAAAATAGCTCATGATTTTTTCTGGTTATATGATTGTACAAAAATAATCGGTAATGTAGACTTTTGTGTTAGCAAGTGGCAAGGTACAAAAGATGATACAGAACCACAATCTCTATTATGGGCAGAGGCAAAGGCAGGCTCTTCAGATATATATACTTCTATTGTTCAGCTGATATTAACTATTGGCAAGGCTCGTACTTTTGATAAATATTTGCCTCCATCTTTTCTTGGTGCTTTTGATGCAGAAAAGATTGCTTTTATTCCATATAATGACATTCATGATATTTTTTATATAAATGATTTTAACTGGAAAGTAACTCCTTCTAATCATTCTACTAAAGAGTTTCAGATTATTTATAATAAGGTTAAAAAAATTATTGATGAAAAAACTCTTTTGTTTTCTTATGAAAAAGACGCTAATGAACTAAAAAAATTTATAAAAGATAACTTTAAACATGGCAATTTTGGACAAAGCAAAATAAAGATTGATAAAAATAATTTCATGGTGGTTTATAATAAATGGTTACAGACAGTTAAGCCAAGTATCGATGTTAATTGGGATGCTGCCAAAAAAAGTGGTATCATTGATGGAGATTTTTATTTGGCTGATTTACTTTCTGATGAAAATGTTACGCTAAAAGATAAACTATTTGTTTTACTCAAACATGATCATTATGAGTTGGATAGAAAAACAGATGAAACCGGTCTATTCAGCAGTAAAAAAGCTGAATTTAAAGATAATCAAAAAGCACACAATCAATTTTGGAATAAATATGAACGCCCACCATTAGAAGAATATTGGGATTACATCGTGGAGAGAAGAGACCTGCTCGTGCCACAGGATATCAGAGAAAGGAAAGGTAGTTTTTTTACACCACAGAAATGGGTGGAACTATCGCAAAAATACCTTACCGACGTACTGGGCGAAAACTGGCAAGATGAATATTATGTATGGGATTGTGCTGCTGGCACTGGTAACTTGCTTGCAGGACTTACCAACAAATACAACATTTGGGCTTCTACCTTAGATGAACAAGATGTGGAGGTGATGAGAGACAGAATAAAAAACGGAGCCAATCTTTTAGAAAGCCATGTATTTCAATTCGATTTTCTTAATGATGATTTCAGCAAACTACCAGAAGGTTTACAAGAAATAATAAATGACCCAGAAAAACGAAAAAAATTAGTAATTTATATCAATCCACCGTACAAAAGAGGATTGGGTGTAGCAAATACAAATTGGCATAGTGAAGAAATTGGAGAAGCAAAAGATGAATTATATATTCAATTTTTATATAGAATTTACAAAGAAATTAATGGGTGTAAAATTGGAGTTTTTTCAAAATTAAAACTGCTTAATGCACCTGATTTTAAAACTATGAGGCTTTTATTTCAAGCAAAACTTGAAAAGCTTTTTGTTGTTCCTGCAAACACATTTGATAATGTAAAAGGCAATTTCCCTATTGGCTTTCAATTTTATGACTCTA
>ERZ795049.3346-NODE-3346-length-17092-cov-5.848917_pt1 | contig 17092 bp, 18 predicted proteins | sample MGYA00375133_ERZ795049 | MGnify/ENA primary metagenome ERZ795049 (study PRJEB30178, sample SAMN05720147) | activated sludge metagenome | isolation source: anaerobic digester from wastewater treatment plant | place: Japan | collected 2015-04-20 ...
ACATACTTCCCCTACAGCCGGAGTAATTCACAAACTATGTCGCATAATTCTCCTATTGTGCAGCGGTTCGATTTTTATGATTCCCGTTTAAATATGCACATGCCGTATATTATTATTCAGATTCAATAGAGGTATCTTTCTTAAACAATACTATAAATGACTCCAATAGCTTAAATATTGAAAAAAACGCAAAGAGTATCCCAAACACAAAAATTGCGGAGTACCATATGTTATACCTTATCTGCAAATACTGCGTCCTCTTATTTGCTGTGCTAAGGGACCATATGAAGCCGCTGTATGAAAGGATTACACCGCTGATTACATTTACGAGTTGAATAACAATTCTTAAAATGCTTTTCTTATACCCGTGCAGTGAATCTTCAAGCAATGAAACAGAAACATGCCCCCCGCGCTCAGCCAGATACGATGTGCCTAAAAATACCATCCAGGCAGTGGTACATGAGATAATTTCATCTGTCCAGCCTGTGCCGGTAAGCTTGAAGTACCTGCTCGCCATTTGTATAAGTATTACTATAACCAAAGTAATGAAGCTTATAACGGTAAATAACTCAAGCAGCTTCGAAAATTTGTTCAGATATTTACTGACCATTGTGTCCACCCTCCTATTAACCCATTAAAAGCGTCGGCAAAAATGTAGCCAATGGACTTACATATGTTACAATAAGCAATGCAACAATGAGTATTCCCAAAAATGGCAAAATCTCCTTTGTTAGTTCCCCCATAGTTAAATTACCCAGTGTCATAACAGGATAAAGGCACATGCCTACAGGTGGTGTTATAGTGCCTATCATACTGTTCAGGCACATTATCACACCAAGGTGAACCAAATCAATCCCAAACTCCTTTGCAATAGGGACCAATATGGGAACCGTAAGGATCAGTATTGCATTGCCCTCCATGAAACAACCCAATATCAATAATATAACATTGATGATTAAGAGTACCACAAAACGGCTATCGGTAAAACCGACTATGCTTTTTATTACTGCTGCAGGTATGCCCTGATATGTCATTATCCAGCCGAATAGGCCCGCTGCCGCTATTATCGCCATTACCTGTGCTGTATTCTTCATGGTTTCAAGCAGCAATGTCCACAGGTTTTTCAAATTTATTTCCTTATAAACAAATACACCCAGAAAGAGCGCATATAAGCATGCGACAGTAGCTGCCTCCGTAGGTGTAAACAGCCCGGAAAGTATTCCTCCCAGAATTATTATAGGCATAATCAGTGAGGGCAAAGCATCCAGGAACGCATTCAGGTTCTCTTTAAAACTGGCCTTAGGTGACACAGGGTAGTTTCTTTTTTTTGCAATAAAGTATACTACCAGCATTAACGAAAATCCCATCAGGATGCCGGGAATAAATCCTCCCAGGAAAAGCCTGCCGACAGATACACTGGTAAGTCCGCCGAACAGAACCATTGGAATGCTGGGGGGAATTATAGGCCCTATTGTACTTGAAGCTGCGGTTACGGCACCGGAAAAACCATCATCAAAGCCTACATCCTTCATAGCCTTCATTTCAATTGCTCCAAGACCTGCCGCATCCGCAACGGCAGAGCCTGACATGCCTGCAAAAAACATACTGGCTACAACATTCACATGTCCGAGTCCTCCCGTAATATGTCCGACCAATGTATTTGCATATGCGAACAGTCGCTTGCTTACGCCGGCCATATTCATAAGGAGGCCTGCGAAAATGAACAGGGGAATTGCCAGTAAGGTAAACGAATTTATGCTTGCATACATGCGCTGTGCTCCCATTGTAAGCAATTGCAGACTTCCCGTCTGTAATATCCACGCAAATGATGCAGCCAACATAGCCACAAAAATTGGTGCTCCAAGAATCAGGAGTAATAAAAAAACTAAAACTAATATCACGCTATAAAGCACCTCCATATAACTGCGGACTGCCGGCAAGTCTTCAGCTGACAGTCCGCAATTGTTTATTGAACTACCTTACTTTACCTTGCTTTCTTCAATAAGGGCAAGCCACTCTTTTACAAATGCTTCATCATAGTCTTTCTTCAGTTCACTAAGAGCGGGCTGTGCAGCTGCAACGAATTCTTTCTTATCGGGATATGTGAAGGTTACCTTATAGTCCTTCTTGAACTTATCTATAATCTTATTCTCTGCTTCAACGAAGGTATCACGTTCATAGGCAGTCGCTTCTTTGGATGCCTTGATGATTACTTCCTGAAGGTCCGCAGGCAAAGAGTTGAATTTATCCGGGTTCATCACCATTCCGGTTGTAAAGAAGGTGTACTCAATCATTGCAATGTTTTTGTTCACTTCCTGAACGTTAGCTGAATCCATTGTTGCTATAGGATTCTCCTGTCCATCCACAACTCCTTGTGACAGTGCAAGATACAACTCATTGAAAGCTATGGTGGTGCAGACAGCGCCAAATGCAGTCATTGTAAGCTGATTTACTCTTTCGGCGGGGACGCGAAGCTTCAATCCCTTGATATCTGAAACTTTATTTATCGGTTTATTGGTGCTCATATTACGGAATCCGTAGTACATCCAGTCAATTACCTTAAAACCGCCATCTGCAGCCATCTTCTTCATGTACTCTCCGACCTCGGAATCATATGCCTTTGCGGCATGCTCATAACTCTCAAACATATAGGGCCACATGGTAGCATTAAGCTTATTATTGTAGTATGCCATATGTCCTGTTGTGAAATAACCCCCGTCTACAACGCCTATACGGATCTGGTCTATTACATCTGTAGGGTCACCAAGCTCAACATTAATATAGGTTTTGAATTTGAGCCTGCCGTTGCTGAGTTCTTCGGCACGTTTTGTGAAGAGATACATAGCCTGAGTAATAGGGTGATTTTCAGCAAGATGTGTTGCAAATACCAGTTCGTAACTTTCACCGGCCGGTGTCGAATCGGCTCCCTTGTCCGCCTCTCCGCCAGTATCCGGTGTTGTGTTTTTGCCTCCCGATGTATTGCCTGCACAGCCGGCCAATACTGTCATCAGCAAGCTGAACACCAGAAGGATAGAAATGACGCGTTTACTCTTTTTCATTTTGTTTCTCCTTTCATATATGCCTTTATGCAGCCATGCAGGGCTGCAATTGACAGCAAACTATTTGTTAATAAAAAGAACCTTTCCTGCACCCTTTGTCACCTGCTCAAATGCTTTGTCACAATCAGACAATTCAAATCTATGCGTAACTACATCCAGGATATTTATTCGTTTCGCAGAAATCAAAGACGTAAGGTTCCACCAGGTGCTCCATATCCTGCGGCCGAATACTCCCTTTATTTGTAATCCCTTAAGATTTATGTCAGTCATCAGACTGATTGGAATTGTGCCGCCGGGGTGACCAACTGTAACGAGCCTGCCTTCAAGACGAATAAAATCAAACAGGGTATTGTATGATGCGGCAGATCCGCTCATTTCAATAACAACATCCGCTCCTCCGCGCAGTGTTGTAAGCCTTTGTATTTCCGCCACAGCATCCTGAGTTTTTACATTTATCGCTATTGCTCCCATTTTTCTTGCCATGTTCAGGCGGTACTCGTCAATATCCGTTGCAATAACATTAGCCGCATTACCTGCTTTAAGTATCATAACTGCCAATAACCCAACCGGACCGCATCCATTTACAACCACCGTATCGCCGGGTTTTACCTGTGATTCCTCTACTGCACGCATGGCTACGCCGCCCGGCTCCAAAAGAGCACCCTCTTCAAAGGACACACTGTCCGGAAGTATAAATGCAACCTTGGCCGGTGCCACCGTATACTCCGCAAAACAACCGTTGCAGCTTGTACCGTATATACCCATGTTTGCACAGTTATGAGGCATGTCGTTTTGGCACTGATAGCATGTCCCGCAGGGTATGTGCGTCTCAAGGGCCACCCTTTGTCCTATGCTATGGCTGCTTACATTGCCGCCGACTTCGACAATAGTTCCCGAGCATTCATGTCCCAATACAAAAGGCCACTTGACATTGAACTTTTTTGCAAAATCCTGTCCCCCTTGATTCCAATGGTAATAATGCATATCCGTTCCGCAGACGGCAGCAGCTTCTACCTTAATAAGCACTTCGTCCGGCTTGGGGCATGGCTTATTCATATTTGCAAGTTTTACTCCCGGATATGCACCGTCTTTAATAATTGCTTTCATCTAATTTCTCCCTTTTCCATATAATAATCATAATTTAATATCTCTATTTACCAGCGTCTTTGGGATTTCACCATTCATGGCGGCAATTATGCTTTCGGCTGCTATCATTCCCATATTTAACCTTGCTTCTGATGTAGCACTCCCAATATGGGGCACAATAACTACATTTTCCAGTTTTGAAAGCTCCGGATTAAATTCCGGTTCTCTTTCAAAAACGTCAAGCCCCGCACCCGCTATTTCCCCTGTCCTTAATGCCTCAATAAGCGCATTTTCATCAACAACCGGGCCCCTTGCCGTATTTATCAATATTGCTGTGTTTTTCATCATTTTAAACTCATTAGTACTTATAAGATGTACAGTCGATTCCTGTAAAGGAACATGCAGAGATATAAAATCAGATTCTCTAAGAAGCGTCTCCCTATCCGCAAATATTGCTCCTGTCTCCCTTTCGAACGCTTCGTTTCTGTGTGCAGCGTTATACAATATTTTCATCTCAAAGCCTATGGATTTTTTTGCAAATGCAGATCCGATCCTTCCTGCCCCTATTATTCCAAGGGTTTTCCCTGTAATCTCGGTTCCGACAAAAAGCTTTGGAGACCAGCCTTTGTATTTCCCTGCACGTGTGAATTTATCACCTTCAACAATTTTCCTTGCAACGGCAAATAAAAGCGCCCATGCCATCTCGGATGTAGCATTTGTCAAAACATCGGGTGTATTCGTAACCATAATTCCTCTTTTTGTTGCTTCACCAATATCCACGTTATTGTACCCTACTCCATAGTTTGCGACTATTCTGCATTCGGACCCGGCGGCATCAAACACCTCGGCATCTATTTTTTCAGTAACCATTGGCAGGATTGCGTTTTTCCCTTTTACTTTTTCAAGCAATTCCCCCCTTGCAATAATTCTGTCATATGGATTCAATTCCACATTGCAATGCATTTTCAGCAGGTCAATTACTTGCTCAGGCAACATCCTTGTTACATATACATCCCATACTTTTCCCATTTATATCCCCCTAAAACAGTAAAACTGCATCGGCACTGCTATCATATCAGTTATTTCTTGCTGACTACTTCTTTAACAGCATTGACAATATCCTGAACCGATAAGCCGAACTTATCCAAAAGCTTCTCATGTTCGCCCGATTCAGCAAAAATATCATTTATCCCTACGAATTTCATTGGAACAGGCGAATTTCTTACTACAACTTCAGCAACGGCACTGCCTAAGCCGCCCATTACAGTGTGCTCTTCAACTGTAACAATTGCGCCGGTTTTCTTCGCCGATTCCATTATGCACTCTTCGTCAATCGGTTTAACGCTTGCCATTTCAACAAGTCTTACATTATAGCCGTTTGCTGCCAATATCTTTTCTGCCTCAATGCTTCTCCCTACCATTACGCCGTTGCATATGATCGTGGCATCCTTGCCGCTTTCTTTCAAAACATTGGCTTTGCCAAGGATAAATTTGTAGCTGCTGTCAAAAACCTTAGGAACCTCATACCTGCCCAGCCTGATATATGCAGGTCCGTTGTACTTGCTTATTTCTTCAACTATTACCTCAGTTGAAGCGGCATCTGCCGGCACCACTACAGTCATATTCGGTATAGCCCTCATAAAAGCAATATCCTCAATACTCTGATGCGTCACCCCTTCAACACTTCCCGATAAACCTGCCATGCCCCCCGCAACTTTGACATTAAGGTTTGGATATGCAATAAAAGTTCTAACCTCTTCAAGGGCTCGCATACAGGTAAATACTGAGTATGATGCTGCAAATACAAGGTTGCCTATAGACGCAGCCCCTGCTGCAAGAGTCATCATATTCTGTTCTGCAATTCCCACATCTATTACCCTGTCCGGGAACCTTTTCGCCATTGCCCCAAGTCCCATTGATTTTCCCGTATCTGCTGCAACTGCAATAACGTTTTCGTCTTTCTCCGCCAAACGCAGCACCGCATTGCCAAATGCCTGCCTTGTTGATATCCTATCCATTTCCAGCATATAAACCCCTCCAATTGTTATTCCAATTCTTTTAACGCCTGCAAGTACTCTGCTTCTGTAGGCTTTCTCTGATGCCAGGCATTATTGTTCTCCATATAGCTTACACCTTTGCCCTTTGTAGTATGGGCAATTATCACCACCGGCGTACCTATTGATCTCTTTGCCATTTCAAGCTTGTCTACTATATCATCTGCATCATGTCCGTTTGCTTCAAACACGCGCCAGCCAAATGCTTTCCATTTATCTGCGAGGGGTTCGAGACATTGTATTTCATCTGTACAGCCTCCGCTCTGGAAATGGTTGTAGTCGATTATTGCAGTCAGATTATCCGCCTTAAGGTTTGCTGCAGACATTGCGGCTTCCCATACAACACCCTCATTAAGTTCTCCGTCTCCCAATATTACATATACCCTTGCCGGACTCTTTCTAAGCTTAAGTGCCAGCGCCATGCCAAGTCCTGCCGACAACCCGTGCCCCAATGAACCTGCTGTCATATCTATTCCCGGAGTCTTTTTCATATCCGGATGCCCTTGCAGTATACTTCCCGGGAACCTTAATGTATAAAACAGTTTCTTGTCAAAATACCCCTTTTCAGCCAAAGCTGCATATATTACGGGACAAGCATGCCCCTTTGATAAAACAAGTCTGTCTCTGTCAGCCCATCCAGGGTCTTCAGGCTTTATATTCATTACTTTGAAATACAAAGCAGCAATAATGTCTGCAGATGAAAGAGCCGGTCCCGGATGTGTGGCGCCCCCGGCATGATACGCCATTTCTATGATATCCCTTCTAATTGCCTTGGATATCTGAGCCAGATTATCATTTTTGTGTTCCATTTAGTATTCCTCCTAATTAACCAGGTATTGCATTGCTGTTCATTATGCAAGCTCCATACATGGTAGGTTTCATCTATTATATAAGCAAGTATCATGCCAATTTCAGATTCGAGTAATTTGAATGTTTTCGCTGTAAAATAAAAAAAATAATTCCCATTATGGGAATTATTTTTCTCACTTTGGGAATTGCTTTTATTTATTGTTATACTCTGCAAGTTTTCTGTATAATGTAGTCTTGCTTATACCCAAAACCTTTGCGGCTTTTAACTTTCCTTCGGTTGAACTTCCGTACTTTTCTATTGCTTTGTTTATTATATTTTCTTCAATAGTCTTTAATGGCAATACCCTTGAATCTTCCGATGCAGAATATCTGTCACCTTTGCTTCTTAGAAATTTCTTGGGAAGGGAGTCGGCTGTAATTACTTCGCCTTTATTAACGGTAATAAGGTATTGGACCAGATTTTCAAGTTCCCTTACATTCCCGTGCCAGCTGTATTGATTTAAAATATCCATCGCTTCTTTGCTTATAGTTTTGTTTTCTATTTTATAATTCTCGGCATATACACCTATGAAGTGCCTGACCAGCAAATCCACATCCCCCTTCCTATCCCTCAGGGGAGGCACGGTTATGGGTATGACGTTCAATCTATAGTACAAGTCTTCTCTGAAATTACCTTCGGCAACCATTTTCTCAAGGTTCTTGTTAGTTGCTGAAATTATCCTTACATCTATAACTTTTTGCTTAATTCCGCCAACCCTTTCAATGGTCCTGTCCTGCAACACCTTCAATATCTTAGCCTGCAGATAAAAAGGCATATCTCCTATTTCATCCAAAAATATCGTACCGCCGTCTGCCAGCTCAAACTTACCCGGCTTTCCTGATTTGTTCGCTCCCGTAAATGCTCCGGTTTCATACCCGAAAAGTTCACTTTCCAGCAATTCCTTCGGTATAGCTGCACAGTTAATGGAGATGAAAGAATTTTCACTTCTGTCGCTGGCACAATGTATGGCTCTTGCAAACAGTTCTTTCCCGGTGCCGCTTTCGCCTAAAATCAATATGTTAGCCTTATTGTTGGATACAGTCTTTGCCAATCTGATTGTATCAATAAGGGCGCTGCTTTTTCCTATAATACTGTCAAAGGTAATCTGCTTATTCTGGAAGGCTTTGCTATATATACGGCTTCCAATATTATCCACCTTCTTAAAGCTTATTACCAACCCTACATTTTCATTATTGTTGTTCATAGCAGTTATAAAGATATCATGCACTTTGTCCTTGATTTTGACTTCGTCATAAGAAGTGTATTGGTTGCTATGCAGAATGCTTTTAACATCTAAGTCCGGGATTACTTCCCCAATGGTTCTGCCCTTTATGGACTCTTCATTCGTCCCGAGTATCTTCAATGCATGCATGTTCACATTTGTGATCCTGCTCTCATTATCCAATATTATATAGCCATCGGATATAGTGCTAAGAATCTGATCCAGCATTATATTCTGTGTTTTTATTTTTTCCAGCATAATATGCTCGGCAAGCTTTGAAGATATTAATTCGCACATCCCCTGAACAAAAGATAAAAGCGATTCCCTCTTGGTAATAAACTTTTCTCTTTGATCATAATTCCTGCATATCAACCCCATAACTCCAATTACCTTGCCGTCTAAAATTATAGGACAGTCAAGCCCCGCAGTTTCGGTGCATTCTTCCCTCTCGCTGCATTTGGCGCACATCACGTCATCTCTCGGGTTTAATACCATTATATGCTGGCCTGTTTCAGCTACCCTCTGCATTAGCCCTTCTGACACGGCTTTTACCCTATCGACAGTTCCCGCTACTATTGTCAGGTTTTCATCCACTATTAAGCTTTCAATGTCAAGAGAATTGGTTATCGCTTCTGAAACTGTTTTTATAAATTCTTTAATATCAGATAATTGTGCCATGTATTCTCCCCCCATTCGTTCAATAAACACAAAACGCGCTGCATTTGCAATCTTGACAAAAAAGCGTGTTCAATAATTTCTTCTTTATTCAGTTTTATAATAATTATACCAAAAATACCGTGAATTTTATAGTATAAAAAACTGGGCGGCGCAAAACAAAACCACCTATCGATATAACTTTTATCAATAGGTGGCAACTATAGTCATCGGCTTTTGTTCTGACTTATTTCTTTAGCTTCTTAATCTCTTCTTCTACTTCTTCGGCACCTTCGGCATAGAACTTTTCTTCATCAGGATCAAGTTCCTTAAGCAGCCTTAAAAACTCACCGGCATGCACCCTCTCTTCATCGGCTATATCCTTTAAAACCTCTATTGCCAGCTTGTTATCTGTTGATTCCGCCAATTGCATATAAAGCTGAACTGCTTCATATTCCGCGGAAATCATAAAGCGAATTGCTCTTATCAATTCCTGCTTGCTTATTTTATGATCTTTCGCAAGACCGGAAAAAGGATTCCCGAAATCAGGCATATTTTCACCTCCAAATTACAATTAATATTTTATGAATCTATCTCCCGAAACACCGCAAATGCTGCATTTATCCGGACGCGCTTTTTCTATATTGCCGCATACGGGGCATAAGTAATAAAAAACTTCTTCTGCTTCATCTATGTTTTCCAATGCTTCCTGATAGAGCCTTGCATGAACTTCTTCAGCTTTCATTGCATACTTAAATGAAGTCAAAGCGGCTTTGTTTCCCTCATTTTCAGCTGATTTTACAAAGTCCGGGTACATATCCTTATACTCGTAGGTTTCTCCTGCAACAGCATCTTTAAGGTTATCGGCTGTTGACCCTATTTTCCCAGCTACTTCAAAATGTTTGAGAGCATGCAAGGTTTCGGCATCGGATGCAGCCTTGAATAGTTTGGCAGCATTAAGTTTTCCTTCTTTCTCTGCTTTCCTGGAATAGGCCAGGTACTTCCTGTTTGCCTGAGATTCTCCTGCAAATGCCTCCATTAGATTATCTATTGTTTTATTTTTGTCCATTTTCTTCCTCCTTATTATTAGACTTAGTGAGTACAAAGCTTTGTAACTTTAATCATTTGCCTGATATACTCTATTATTAATATTCTTTATTTTTATATTACATTACTTATAGGCATTTCATCAAGCCTCCTTCTTATCTTCATTTCCCAAAGGTCCCAAAGGTCTGTCACCTGTGTTTGTTGACGAGATTCAATACGCGCCGAATCTTTTCCCGCAAATTAAAATCATCATTGACAAGGGCAATAAAAAGCTGTGATCACTCTATTTCAATATTATTCAGCCTGCCTCCCGGTTTTGTCTTATTAATAGGCTGTTCTTTCAGTTCCTGAGAATTTTCATTAATGCTCTTAAGCATTAATCTGCCTAAATCTTTTAAGCTATTGGATATCTCTGATGGCAAACAGTCCAATAACTTTTCTGCAGCGTTTAATTTGTATTTGACAATATTTTTAACAAGCGTTTCATTCATCTTTATCACTTCCAAAACATATTTTTAATGCTTCTTCCTCAAATTTAGCCTTTTTTATAGATAGATTCAAAAGGGTTCTCGGAAGAGTAATATTCCTTTTTATGTTTCCGGCCTTAATAATAAGCTCATCGCCCTTCTGGTTCAGAGATAGGTCATTTTTATCCAGGAAGGGAATTCTTATTGCCAGAACATAATTCTTTCCATCCTTATGAATTTCTTGTGTTCTTCCGTTATATCTTATTTCAACCGGGTTTTCCCCTCTAAAAATCTCCGTTGCCATTCTGTCAAGCATTGGTATTCCCACTACCTCATTTTCAAATAAAGGTGCATAATATATCGGTATAGGTGCAAAGCTTTCAATTATGTCAACTTTGTATTTTTTCTGTATATCCTTCCAAACCTTGAAGTAGCTGTCTGTTACATTGTCCGGTATGACTCTGTTAACAACTACGGCATCTACATTAAAATCATAAATATTAAGATATGTGAAGCTTCTTTGGGCTTCTCTGATAACCATTTTTTCAGGATTGACAACAATTCTTATACTTGTAATGTTCCTATCCGAGAATATCCGTTTCATATCATCAAGCTGATAGTACATATTGTCAATTTCATCAAGAACCTGCCCGGAGGGCATAGGTATTTTCAGCAGGGATTCGGCAATCGGGCCTGCAACCTTTACAGCCTTCTTTTTAATTGGGAAAAGCTTTTCCATCCACCATCTCAACATTTCGGGAAAGCTTAAAAATGCCAAAGTTTCTCCTGTTGGCGCACAATCTATGATAATAGTATCAAATCTTCCTTCCTTATAATATTTTATTATCCTAAGAAGACTCAACAAGTCTTCCATGCCCGGAAAGACAGTAAGCTCTTCTGTCGTTATATCCTTAATGGCTTTTGATGTAAAAAGCTCCGTCAGATATTTCTGTACCTTTCCCCATCCCTCTTCGACCTCATGTATTGCGTCTATTTCCTGGGCCCAAAGATTATTGCTTACCTCTATAGGCTCATTAGTTAGCTTCACATCCAGAGAATCCCCGAGGCTGTGCGCTGCATCAGTGCTGACAACAAGGGTTTTCAATCCGTTTTTTGCACTTTCCAGGGCTGTTGCCGCAGCTATGCTTGTTTTGCCGGTTCCGCCCTTGCCGGTATACAGTATTATTCTCATAAAAAAACCTCCTGATAATATATTAATACTAAATGTTACTCTTTGCGAATATTACGTTATACGAAGTTTTAATTGTAATAAGTGCCCATTTGGATATGGGCATTATTGAATATCTATTTTCTTTATGATTGTTTTGTCCTTGCCATCCGGTTCCGCATTAATCTTTTCTGTCTCCAGTCTGTTTATTATTTTGAAAACTGTCCTTATCAGGAACTGTTTTTCTTCTTGTGAGAGATCATCAAGAATCAATTTAAGATAGCTGAATATTAAATCCTTAAAATCCTTAATAAACTTCAAACCCGCATCAGTAAGGGTCAATATAACAATCCTTCTGTCTGCTTCGCTTCTCTCTCTGCTGATGTATCCGCTCTTTACGAGTCTATCCGCAATACCTGTGGCAGTACTCATCGGAGAATTTATATACTCTGTTAATTCCGTCATTGTGACTTCCTTATCCCTATCGAGAAGCAACATGGTGAAAATCTCGGTTTTAGAAAATTTCAAATCCATATTTATCCAATCGTTATGAAAGAAGAGCTTTTTTGCATTATCAATAAGCGTTTCTAAAATATTGTCCAAATTGAGCATTACTTCCTCCTCCAAATATTTCGTTATACGAAATATACTGCTTTTATTATATTTGCATTTATAGAATAAGTCAACAATTAATTTTAAAGAAATAATAAAACTACCCCTGCTATTGAAACAAAAGCCCCTAATATTTCTTTCGGAAGCACTTTTTCCTTAAAAATCATTATGGAAGCAGGTATGATGATTACCGGCGACACTGATGAAATGGATGATACTATGCCTGCAGCAGTATATTGCAGAGCGATTAACGAAAGGGTAACCCCGATAAAGGGACCCAGCACAGCTCCTATGGCTATTTCACCTATCGCCTTTTTGTCGTCAAATGCGGCCCTTATTTCAGGCCATTTTTTTCTTGCGGTAATAATAACAGTAAAGCCTATAAAAGCTGCAACCAGCCTTATCTGGGTGGCTGCAAAAGCATTATATGAGCCCATGCCAAATTTACTGAAAATCAATCCCAGGGCTTGCCCAAGCGCCCCTAAACAGGCATATACAAGGCCTTTTACCGGACGGTTGAACTCCACTTTTTTCTCCGCGGGATTCCGGCTTAGTATTACAAGACAAATACCTGCCATGGTTACGAGCATTCCCGCCAAACCCAGAAGGGATATTCTTTCTCCCATAATCAAATACCCAACCAACGCTGTTATTGGAGGAGCCGCCGACATAATAAGCAACGATATTCTTGAGCCTATCTCCACAAAAGCTTCAAAAAGAAACATATCCCCCAGTACAAAGCCAAGCAAACCCGAAATCAACAGCCAAAACCATGTATGGCCTATTGCATCGGTAGGAAGGGCGAGACCCCTTGTCACAAATGAACAAATACTTAATAAAATGAATGCTACAAATAGTCTTAAGTAATTTACAGACAATGAACCTACCTTTTTGCCCGCAGATTCAAAGGCAATTGCATTAAGTGCCCAGCATACGGCCGTAGCCAATGCTGCTATTTCCCCTATACGTGACTGCATAATGTTTTGCGTCCTCCCGATTTTCTCTTGCATACTTCAAGTCTATTCTGAGTCGCCACTATTTTATTATATCTTCATCCGAATATAAATCCAACCCCTCCTGCATAAATCCGAAATGACCAGGTTCCTTATATCCAATTAATCACCCCGCCTTCAGGATTACTTCAGGCTGACACCCATAATCGTATCATTGATTGTTCCATTTATATAATTGAATTCAATGTCCATCACTATATCCATATTCGTAAGAAGCACAGGCGTGTAAGCGGACTTTGCCTTTCCCGTGATTAATTCAAGATCGAATTCTATCAGCTTTTCTCCCGCCTTTACCACCTGGTTCTGTTCTACGAAATATGCAAACCCCGCTCCCTTTAACTGAACCGTATCAACTCCTATATGAATCAGAATCTCAAGCCCATTCTCTGCTCTGATGCCGATTGCATGTCTTGTAGGAAACAATTGGATCACTTCTCCATCAACAGGTGAATAGACAATCCCTTCAGAGGGTATGATTGCTGCCCCGTCACCAACCATCTTTGATGCGAAAACTTCATCCGGAACCTTCTGCAAGTCAATTGCCTCTCCTTTGATTGGAAATTTGATTGAATATTGCTTCTTTGTTTTCAGAAAATTAAACATGTTCAGCCTCCCATATCACATTAAAAAAGAGCAGGAAAGTAACACTCTCCAGCTCTTGCTTTTCATCACACGCCATCACTAAGTTTTATTATATTTAATCACTGTGTCAAAGTCAATGAGCTAAGACGAATAATTTTTCAGTCTTTCCACATGCATCGCTATATATCCAATCTCCTCGTCCGGGATCTTGATAGACATATGGCCCCCTATCATTGCTGCAATCTTTTTTGCTGTCTTGTAGGATTTGCCGTAAGTCCTCCTGATGGAGCGCAACAACTCATTTTTGATTGTTATATTTTTCATCACTCTCTCTATAGAGTATCTGATATGGATCACAAATCTTGCATAATCTATCGACTGCCTGTCAATCTCCCTGCCCAGCTCATCCTCAATGATTTCTAATGCAGAATTGCAGATAAATGCATATTTGATCGTATTGGACAATTTATTTTTGTTGAGCGATGAATGAATATGCAATGTAATAAAGCCAACCTCATCATCAGGAATTGCAATTCCCGTCCTTTTTTCCAGAAGTGCAACCGCCTTCCGGGCTATCTCCGTCTCCTTTCGATACAACGTCTCAATTTCAATGATGAATGGGTTCTCAATCCTGTCATTTTGCTTGATTCTATGTATCGTGAATGCAATATGGTCTAAAAGCCGGATATGGATCTCCTCATCAAGGCTTTCCCCGAAAGCGGAATCAATTTGCGAAAACATTTCCTCACAGATACCTACCAGATTATCGTCAACAGTTGCGATCAGCTGTCTGAAATTTCTTTGGTTATCTTTATTCTCGATGATAAAGATCTTTTCCAATTCTGTATCGCCGGGAATCACATCCCCAACCTTTCTGGAAAAACCCAAACCTTTATTAACCAGGATCTTTTCCTGTCCCATATGGCTGGCAAGTACAACATTGTTGTTGAACACCTTTACGATTTCAAAACTTTCCTTTGCCATCCCGATTCCCCCAGTAACCAATTAGAGATTGATGCAATTATATCATCACATTTACAGTTTGTATATATCATGGTAAATGCGTATTCTGAGCCTGTATTTTCCCATATCGTGCGTTTTCATCTTGTAAATTTGCCTTACATGGTATAAAATATATTATAAGTGGTATGTAACTGCAAGAGCAGGCATGAACCAAACCGATCCGGCTTTGATTCATGCCTTTTCCGTTTCTATCCTTGCATAGTCCATCGACACACAAGTACGCTGGAGGCGCACTTGAATAAAATAAAGAAAATTTGAAAGGATCATTCCTATGAAAGAAATCACAGTATCTGTCAAAAACGAAACAGGACTGCACGCCAGACCGGCAGCTGTCATAGTCGGTACAGCATCAAGATTCAAATCAAATATTTTTGCCGTCAAGGGAGGCAAGGAGGCCAATCTGAAAAGTCTGCTTTCCCTGCTCGGCTTAGGCGTATGCATGGGAGATACAATCACACTGAAAGCAGATGGGCCTGATGAATCAGAGGCCCTTGATGCCATCATCTCGGCACTTTCAGCCTTAGGCGAATAGACCCTGCTTCCCATGATTACTCGATTGAGTAAATTGAAAACCTCTGCAAACCTTGTGAATTGCGGAGGTTTTCAATTATTATCTGCCTTTTGCAGTGTTCTTAGTTACAAAGTTTTTTGAATTCATCCGCCACGAATTGTGCCTGGGTTCCGACAATAATTTGGACACTATTCTTTCCGGGCCTGATCACGCCTGAAACGCCTGCTGCCTTTATTATTTTCTCATTGACAACGGCCTGATCCTTGATTTCAAGACGAAGCCTTGTTATACAACTGTCAATTGACGTAACATTTTCCTTTCCTCCGACACCTTTCAGTATCATGGCTGCAATATCCGTGAAGTTATCGCTTGCAAGGGTAGCTTTCATTTCTGCATCAAGATCATCATCTTCCCTGCCGGGGGTCTTCAGGTCAAATGCAGTAATGACAAACCTGAAGACAACATAGTAAATTACGGCAAAGACTGCGCCAATGATAAGCAGCATCCATGGGCTCAGTGCCATAGGCGCCTTGAAGCTCAGGAACCAGTCAACAAATCCGGCACTGAAGTTAAAGCCTGCCCTTGTTGGAAGCAATGCGCATATTACTGCCGAAACACCAGTTAAAGCCGCATGAACGACATAAAGTATAGGGGCAAGGAACATGAACGCAAACTCGATCGGTTCAGTAACTCCTGTAAAGAAAGACGACAGGGATGCCGCTACAAGTAAACCGGCAACAAGTTTTCTTTTGTTGTCTTTGGCTGTGTGGTACATTGCAAGTGCACCGGCCGGAAGACCAAACATCATTACAGGGAAGAATCCGGTCATGTATATACCGGTTGTTCCAAGTACCCCATTACCTGACCAGAAATTACCAAGGTCATTGATGCCGGCAACATCAAACCAGAATACCGAGTTGAGTGCATGATGAAGACCGATCGGTATCAGCAATCTATTGAGAAATGCATATATACCGGCCCCGATAGCCCCTGTACCCACTATGGCCGTTCCGAATGACACCAGCGCACCATATACTACAGGCCATACAAAGAATAGAATAAGTGCGGCAATTATCGATACCCCTGCAGTAATGATAGCAACGCTTCTCTTTCCGCTGAAGAAGCCCAATGCATCTGGAAGTTTGGTATTCTTGAATTTGTTGTAGCAATGTGCACCAATCAGACCCGCAAGGATACCTATAAACTGTGTCTGAATCTTACTGAAGGCGGCAGGAACCTCACTTGCATCGATACCCCTGAACATTGCAACAGCTCCGGGGGCGAGCAGCGTAGTGATCATAAGCCATGAAACGAGGCCGGCGAGGCCGGCGGTTCCATCATTTTCATCCGCCATACCGACAGCAACTCCAATAGCAAACAGAATTGCCATGTTGTCGATCAGTGAACCGCCAGCCTTCAGCAAAAACGCCGACACTACGCTGTTGGCCCCCCAACCTGTTGGGTCAATCCAATAGCCGATACCCATCAATATGCTGGCGACAGGCAAGCAGGCTACCGGCAGCATTAAAGATTTTCCCAATTTTTGTAGATACCTCATCATAAGAAAAACCTCCCACATGTTTTTTATTTTTAAAGGCTCGACGCCCTCAAATTATAATTCATGGTATATAACACTCCCAGTAAAATATATTAGGGCAAAGAACAAAGGCGGCTTCGCCGCATTTGCCGCCCATGCGCCTTTTTCGAGTGTGCGAGAAAATTCTGGCGAGGGCACTTAAATTAA
>ERZ795049.3349-NODE-3349-length-17088-cov-5.607761_pt1 | contig 17088 bp, 16 predicted proteins | sample MGYA00375133_ERZ795049 | MGnify/ENA primary metagenome ERZ795049 (study PRJEB30178, sample SAMN05720147) | activated sludge metagenome | isolation source: anaerobic digester from wastewater treatment plant | place: Japan | collected 2015-04-20 ...
TTTGCCATTTTCAACTACAACTAATTTTTCATTTTTTTCTCCCCACACATTATGTCCTAGTACTGAGATATGAAAAGGAATAATCTGTTCATTACCAGGTAATAGATTATAAAATAATGAATCAGTAGAAATAAATGGAGGGAGTTGTAAAAAAGTCAGTTTTACAGGTTTATCTGAGTCATTTATAAAATTCACATATTGAGTACTTTGCTGTGTGTGAAGAATAGAGCCAAAGCTCAAGGTATTTTTATCAGCACGGCTAAATTGAAAACGGTACGGATACATTTTGGCTATGGTTTGTTTGCTTGGTATTACCTTTCCCTGTATTGACAAACGCACAGTAGAGTCATTACTATAAACGTAAATGCTTTTATCAAAATTTCCTGGTCTTTCTGATGGATCAAACTCAACAACAATATTACCAGACTCACCAGCAGCTAGATTTCTACTACTAATATGAGTATTACTACAACCACATGCTGGCACAATTCTTTCAATAACAAGTAGTTTATTTGACTTATTTTTGAAAGAAAATGTTGTTGACACAGTCCCTTTTTCTTCGTATATTGTTCCAAAGTCGTGTGTTAGTGCATCAAAAGAAATAGCATATACTTTGCCATAAATAAGGATAAAAGTCAAACAAAGTAGTGTAAAATATTTCATATTTATTGGTTATTATCTATGTTATGCATATTTAATGGAGGCATTGCCCATTGGATAGTACAGCAAACAAATAGAACGTGATAATATAGGTACAAAGGTACATAAAAAAAATGAAAACCCACACTGCATTCAATGTGGGTTAAACAAATTTGAAAAATATTATTGTTCCTTAGTTGGCTTTTGGCACAACTTGTCCTTTGATATATAAAACTTGTGTTCCTTGATTGCTCGTTACAGTTACACTTTTGTTAAAATTACCAGGTCGACCAGCTGGATTGTATGATGCTTTAACAAAACCTTTTTTTCCTGGGGCAATAGGTTCTTTTGACCAATCGGGAGTAGTACATCCACAAGAAGCTTGCACTCTACTAACTACAAGATTCTCTTTGCTTGTATTTTTAAATACAAATACAGTTTCAACTTTACCATCTGCCTCATTAAAAGTTCCAAAATCATGAACGGTCTTTTCAAACGCCATCGCCGACACCTCAGATGAGGTTGAATTAGAATTATTTGCACTTTGTTGAGCATAGGCTATACCTGCAAAACCAATAAAAAGATTAACTAAAACGCCAATGATAAAAAGTTTCGATTTCATAGTTGTATATTTTTTGTTATTATTTACTGCCACAAAGCTATGTAAAAAAACAAAGAAATGTTCTTTTTTTAATTTTTTTTAAACTTATATTACTCCCATTCAATAGTTGCGGGTGGTTTGGAGCTAATATCATACACTACTCTATTTACTCCTTTTACTTTATTGATGATTTCGTTTGACATTTTGCCTAAAAACTCGTAAGGCAAGTGTGCCCAATCGGCTGTCATAGCATCAGTAGATGTTACAGCACGCAAGGCTACCGCATTTTCGTAGGTACGTTCATCACCCATTACACCAACAGATTGCACAGGCAATAAGATAACACCAGCTTGCCATACTTGGTCGTAAAGATTCCATTCACGCAATCCTTTGATAAAAATATCATCAGCTTCTTGTAATATACGTACTTTTTCGGCAGTAATATCACCTAATATACGTACAGCCAAACCAGGACCTGGAAATGGTTGACGCTTAATAAGGTGCGACATCATTCCTAGCTCATTACCTACTTTACGCACCTCATCTTTGAAAAGTAAACGTAATGGTTCGCACAATTTCAAGTTCATTTTCTCTGGTAACCCACCTACGTTATGGTGCGATTTAATAACTGTGCCTGTGATAGAAAGAGACTCGATACAGTCAGGATAAATAGTGCCTTGAGCCAACCATTTTACGTCTTGTATTTTATGAGCTTCTTCATCAAATACCTCTATAAATTCTTTACCAATTATTTTACGTTTTTGCTCTGGATCAGTTACACCAGCTAATTTTGCATAAAAACGGTCTTTTACATTTACCCCAATTACGTTGAGACCTAAATGAGCATAATCATCTAATACTGTTTCGAATTCATTTTTACGCAACAAACCGTGATCTACAAAAATACACGTTAAATTTTTGCCAATGGCTTTGTTTAACAGTACCGCTGCTACAGAACTATCAACACCTCCCGAAAGACCTAAAACTACTTTATCATCACCCAATTGTGCTTTTAACTCTGCCACAGTAGTTTCGATAAAAGAAGCAGCTGACCAATCTTTTTTACATCCACAGATGTTTAAAAAATTGTCTAACAATTTGCTTCCGTCAGTAGTATGAAACACCTCTGGGTGGAATTGCACACCCCACGTTTGCTCTCCCTGTACGGCATAAGCAGCTATTTCTACATCGTGTGTACTTGCTATAATTGAGAAATTAGCAGGTATATCTGTAATTGTATCACCGTGCGACATCCATACTTGCGATTTTTCTTGAATACCTTTTAATAACGGATTATTTGATTGACAGACAGAAAACTTTGCTCTTCCGTACTCTCTACTATTTGCAGGTTGCACTTTTCCTCCAGATTGTTGTGCAATAAACTGGGCTCCATAACAAATACCTAAAACGGGCAATTGTCCTCTAAAAAGCGATAAATCTGTTTTAAATGCAGCCTGGTCATATACTGAAAAAGGACTTCCTGACAAAATAACGCCTTTGATACTGGTATCGCCAACAGGGAATTTATTATAAGGCACAATCTCACAATATGTATTTAATTCGCGCACCCTGCGTGCAATCAATTGAGTGGTTTGTGAACCAAAATCAAGAATAAGGATTTTTTCTGCTATCATAAGTTTTTACAATTTTGCCCACAAAAGTAGCAAATAATTTACACTTTTTTGTACTTTTGACAAACTTTTAAAATGAATTGACCTTAGCCTGAATGATACAAAAAATTAAAGCTCTTCTACGTGAAGTTATTTCTTTTATTAAATCAGACTTTGACGCTGTGTCATATCTTTATACATTGACATTTTGTGGTATCTGTATTTATGTTAATTATACCTATAATTTGTATGACACCTTTTTGGTACCAAGCTATTCTTCGGGTTGGTCTATGCTCTATTTTAGCATATTTTATATGGCTGCTTACTTTATGGTATCCATTCCTGTACTAATTATACGTAAACAAACTGCTATTTTAACACAACCTTTATATTACGTAAAAGCAATCTTTTTTATTGTAAGCTTTGCTGTAGTGGTAGGAAATTTCACCTATCAGGATTTAAAAATTGAAAGCTTTACATATTTAGAAAACCATTTTCTAATTCGACTAATTTTCTTCTTCAAAGCTAATATTACCACACTACCATTGCTTATTATTGCTAAATATTTATGGGATAGAAAAGAAAAAGGATTGTATGGATTAACCATTTCGAATAAACACATAGCTGCTTATATGAGTTTATTCTTATTACTTTTGCCATTTTTGGTCTGGATTTCTTTTACACCAGATTTTATGCGTGCATATCCCATCTATCGTTACTGGTGGTACGAAGGTATATTTCATTGGGAGAACTGGCAACATACCATAATCTTTGAAAGTGTGTATGCCTCATTTTATGTCATTACCGAGTTAGTTATGAGAGGTGCATTAATTATTGGTATGGCAAGTATTTTAGGTAGACATGCTATATTACCAATGGTGGCTATGTACTGTGTGTTGCATTTTGGAAAACCTATAGGCGAAACAATTTCTTCGATATTTGGAGGATATATATTGGGAGTTTTAGCTTACCAAACACGACATATTTGGGGTGGCGTCATTATACATATTGCTATTGCATTAAGTATGGAGGTAATGGGCTTTATACACTATTATTTGGGAATTCATAAATCATAAGTCTTTTTATATCATCAGAATAATTAACAAGCTTAAACCGATTTTTTGTTTATAGAATAAAGCTTACCCTCAAAAAACAAAAAAATAGAGGTATTACGTATCAACATACCCCTATTTCTGTATATAACATATCTTACACAATCAACTCATTTCCTACTTTACGAGCACGTTCTGGTTTATCCAAATCAATGCCTAAAGCAAGACCAATTTCTACCAATAAATTCCAACCAGCACACAAATAAACATAAGGAGACAAGGCTCCTGCATCTGGCACTAAAATGGTAGTAAAAGGTGTAGGTCTTGATGCAATTGCAATGATTTTTAAGCATACTCCTTGTTCTAATACTTCTTGAAATTTTTGAATTTCCTCTTCTATTGGGTCAATTAAAAATACCACATCTTGAGCCTCCATTACCTCTTCAATACCGTGTACAGCATAGGTACCTTCAAGGAAATCTGATTTTTTACGTGTAATTTCATTGGTTTTTAATGTTAGTTCTTCGGCTACACCATCGTTATAACCAGCAAAATAGATAGTAGGTGCTTTTGCCGCAGCTTGCACAATAGATGAATCAATTGTAAACGTTAATGCTTGTTCAATTTTTGCAGCTAAATCAGCTAAGTTTGGAGTACCTGTTTGTTCGATATGCCACAAAATTGACTCATAAAACAAGGCTTGTTCTACTACACTTTTGGTTGCAGCTACAGCTTGTTCCCAGCCACAAGTAAGTACAAATGTTTCGGTACAAACTTCTTCTAACAATGTTCCGCTATTTGCACTTAATGCAAAACGGTTGACATTACCAATAGCAGCTAATTGTTTTGCCAACAATACCACCTCTTTGGTTCTGCCCGAATTAGAGGCACAAAACACAGCAAACTTACTCAAATCATATTGTGCCGACTGACGAGAACCATCGGTAGCTATGCTTACTGGCAATCCTTTTGTTAGAGATTTACGAATGGCATTTTTGGCTGGAAAAATTCTGCTAGAACCTTCTCCTGTTAAAAATAATTTGCCTACTGATTGAATGGTTGATGCCACATTTTTTGTTTGTTGGGCATTAAATTTTTGTACTACCTTCACTGTCTCCATCATTTCTTGAACCAGTGCGTAGTTTGCGTACTTTTTGTCTGTTAAATTCATTTTTTTGCGTTTTTTTAACGTATAAATACCTAGAGATGATTAACCTCTTTGTTTGATTTCTTTTACTAAATCATTAAATTTTACTGTCATTTGACGTACCTCCTTTACAAAACCATTGTCCTCGATAGTTCCAATAGCAGCGGTCATTTCGGCTTCGTTTCTAAATGTCATTCTGCGATATGGATTATCAAAATCCTTTTTGCGCGACAAGTACACTTGGTCTCTTACAAACTCTTGTATCACAAGCGATTTGTCCAATACTTCTAGCCATTGCTTTTGAGTTAGGTTACTCACGCCTAACACAGAGCACAAGGACGCATACGCATGTTGTTGTTTTTGTAGTGGATATTGCTCCCACAAACTATCATATCGTTGGTGTATTTGATTCCAAGTTGTTAGTTTGCCATTCCCTATATCTTGACGCAAAGCGTCTACATCTTGTTCTCGCATCAATTGACCACCAAAATTAGCCCATTTGGTTTCTCTATTCCCTTGTAAAGCAACTACCATATCAGCAAAGGTACGCGAAGTATCGTGTTGCATCCAGTTAAAAATAGTGTTTACTGCATAATAATACACCATATCCCTATAGGCATGATACGATTGATATGCTTTGATGATAAGCACTTTTCGCTTTGTTTTCTCCATTCCTTCGCCTAAAACCTCTAAGGCATTTACAGCTTCGGCAGTCGAAAACAATAATTCTTTTCCTTTTTGTTGCATTGCCTCATCGGTAAGTTGGCTAAGGTTTTGTTGTTGCTTACGGTAAAACGCTTTTCCTACCCACAGTTCAAGTAAGTGCAGGGCATCAAAAATCTCCTCTACCGAATCAGGAGCTAAGGCTTCTAATTCGATGTGTTGCACTTTTCTTTTACGACCATCTCTGCCTTTAAATTTCCATGTATTGCGTTCTAGGGCATACATGTTATACATCCACCAAAAAGCAGGAGTAACTTCTAATTGGTCTTTAGAAACATTGTTGTTGAGCAACGAAAATGGGAAAGGAATATACATTTCGGCGGGGTAATCGGCTTTGGATAACATTACGAAAGAGGCAAAACGACAAGAATGCTTAATACTTGTGCATAATCCGGGCCAAAACCCCCTACCCGCTTGTACTTCGTTATCATTAGCCCTGCTATTGTGATTGGAACCAATGGTTGCCCCTGCAGCCAAATTGCTTTGTCCCATAACCAAAGCAGCTACCAAAAAGGAGTTGTTATGATGCTGTTCGTGTGCTGGGAATATAAGATTATTGAGCACTTCGCAACACGATATTGTTGAATTATCTCCTAAGAACGAATTAATTAGTCGGGCTCCATACTTTAAATTTGAGTTATTTCCCATAACAAAACGCACCGCTTTGCATCCATAAAAAATATGACAGCCATACCCAATAATACCGTTTACTAGTTCCACCCCTTCGCCAATTTGTGTTGGTTCTTCAATAGACGAGTTGATGGTTAGATTTTTAAGCTTATTTGCCCCTTTAATATAACAATGAGTTCCTACTTTTACATCTTTAATTACAAAAGAATTTTTTACTACGCACTCATCGCCTATGGTACCATAATAGCCACGACGGGTATCAAAGCTATTTTGAGTAATCTGCGTTAATGCTTTCATTAAAGCCTCATCATCTCTGTATCGTGCCCACATATAAGCGTCGGCAGCAATCATACCATCAAAGGGAGCTACTCCTCTGCACCCAGTTTCGTTCATTAATTCGAGCCAAACACGTATTTTTTCGGGTTCTCCTTCTTTTACTATTCCATTACCAAATTTTGCATGGTTGCATGTATTTAGTTCGTTTACATTAGAAATAATGCACCTATCGCCAATAATATAGTACGATAAATAACCTACATTATGAATAGCTACATCATCGCCTATATCACACGATACTACGATACTATTGGTAATACCTACGGGCAACTGTAAATCGTGGTGTTTTATTACCACGTCGCGTACAGATCCAATACGAACCAACCCAAAAAAACGGTTATTTAAAATTTGATCGGTATCAAACTCATCCGTAACCAACACCTTTGACCAGTCGGTTGCAGTATTGTTATTTTTTACTAACCTTTCGATTTCCTCCGATTTTAGTTTTCTCCAATAATCCTCAGGTTTATTAACTTGTTGATTGCGAAAGGTAAATTGATTTTGATTGTCTGATAAAAATTCTGTTGGAATAAAATTAGTACCAATAGAATTCGAAGGTAAAATCGTTAACTTGGGCATAAAGTAGAAATTTGTTATATAAAATTTATTATCTCACATAATACGAATAAGAAAGCCCGTAAAACTACTAAAAATTTGATATAAATCTAGCATTTTGTAAATAAAATTCGTATCAACCATATTTGCTATTCTTCTGACTTATGAAATATTTTTATGGAAATACCTTTTTGGGTCGACCATCCTTGTTTATCGGTAAGAGATATAAAAAAACAAAGAGATATAAATAGTTTCATTCGATAGAATCCTTTTTGATAAGGGTAGTCATAGTTTACTAAAAACCGATAATCTGTTTTTACAAAATTATATAGTACACATTTTGCAAACGCCCTTAATGAGTAAATCAGAATCTTCTGTTTGATAACCAGACGGCAAATTGGGAACTTTAAACGTAAACGCATCTAAACAACTAACGGTATGACATTTCTTACACACAAAATGAGCATGATGATGCTCAGGAGTTTTGCCAACAATGGTAATGGCATATTTCACCAAGCCCTCATCTACCACAATCTTGTGCAACACATTATGCTCAATAAGCGTTTTAAACGAGCGATAAAATGTAGTCCGATCAAAATTTCCATCAATTTTGCTTTTTACTTCTTCTTCCGACAATGCTTTGTTGGCTGACAATAATGCAGAGAGAATTCCTTCTCTACAAACGGTTCGTTTAAGCTGGTGTGTCTTTAAAATATCAATTGGATTCATAAAATAAACTTATTTTGAGTGAATAGTTAATTTTGCAACAATGTTTTATTTGCATCATTGTTGCAAATATGTAACTAAAAATAATTTTTCCGATGTATACTATTAACTATTTTTATTTTATTACCAAATTTGCATAACTTAAAACAAATATTTACTTTTGCAGCGACAAAATTTACAGTTAATCAGTTTTTTACACAATTCGATAACAAGATAACAGATAACTAATAAAAAGTACTATGAAGAAAACAGTTTTTTTAGTAGCATCACTCATTGGATGCCTATTTTTTGCTCAGGCACAAGACAATGTAAGTACAGAGAAACCACTAATTCCCGTTGTTACATTAAGCAAAGATGTGAACGTAAAATTTGGCGGTTTTATGCGTGCTGAATACTATGTTGACTCCAAAGAAATGGTAGGAGCACTCGATGATTTATTTGGCTTTTTTCCTGAAAAACCTGTATATGATGCAAATGGAAAAGATATAAACAATGTAGTACGTCACAATTTCTCCACACAAGCTACACGTTTTAATGCCTTGTTTACAGGACCATCGGTGTTTAATGCAAAATCATCGGCATTTTTCGAATTTGATTTTACCGGAGGAAATAGCGTTAACCTACGCTATCGTCATGCTTATGGTCAATTATCATGGGCAAAAACAGATGTTCTATTTGGTAAATCGTGGAACCCCTTAGCAGCCATCCATTTTCCATCAGTATTGGGATTACACACAGCCATTCCGTTTCGTCCGTTTGGTAGAGGCGACCAAGTACGAGTTACTTACAGACTCACAGACAAGATTAGCATTTTAGGTGCTGCCTTAATACAAACCGAACACCGTAGCACCTTAGAAACTTCGGCTGCTACAGATGTACGTGCTAACCCAATACCTGATATGCATTTGCAATTATTTCATAAAACAAACAACCTGATGCTGGGTTTACTGTCTGAATATAAAATTACACGTCCAGCTACTTTTACCGAAGGCACTCTTGGTAAATTTGTTACCAACGAAACTGTATCTTCGTATGCAGTAGGTGGTGTCGTGGACTACAAACTCAACTTATTCAATGCCAAAGCAAGTGTTTTGTATGGTCAAAACCTAAGCGAATTATACATCGCTGGCGGATATGCTGTAAAAACACACGATGTAGCAACTGGCAAACGTACCTATACACCATCAAACGCAATTTCGTCATGGATAAACTTTACGTATGGTAAAAAATGGATAGCAGGTGTTTTTGGAGGGTACCACAAAAATTTAGGGTTCTCTGATAACATTCTTGATACAACTGCCAATGGTGCTTTGTTTGGTCGCTGGCAAAACATTGACCATATTTACCGTGCATCTACTTCGCTTACATATAAAATAGAACGTTGGGTTTTTGGGGCTGAGGTGGATTACAATGTGGCTGCCTACGGAGAGGTTGATTATGGCAAAAAAGGAAAAATAAAAAATGCTACCGAAACATCTAACATAAGAGGGGTTTTATCAGCGACTTTTATATTTTAGAAAGTTTATTACACACCATCATATAATCAAGGTTACATACTCTTTTTTTAACCTTGATTATTTTTTTTGTTAAATTTTATTTTCTTTTGATATATTTTCCATTGGAAATTTGTTTCATTGTAAAATAATACCTATTTTTGCAGTGTAAAAAAAAAGCTACACATGGAAAAAATAACAAACTGGATAAAAAAAAATAGGCTGTACTTCGTTGGGAGCATACTAGGAGGTATTGGTGGATATATCTACTGGTATTTCATCGGATGCGATTCAGGCGGATGCCCTATAACCTCATCGCCCTACAACAGTGTAATATGGGGTGCTATTATGGGTTCGCTCCTATTAAGCATGTTTAAAAAAGACAAAAAAGATGAGTAAGTACCTCAAAAACTGGAACACAGTTCGTATAATAAGATTGCTTTTAGGAGCTTCTTTGAGCATTGCCGCGTACTTTTCGGGTCATTATCTTTTTGTGGGATTAGGAGTATGGTTTATGATTCAAGCATTTTTTAATGTATCTTGTTGTGGTACTGCTGGTTGCGATTCCGAAACGCCTTCTAATAGTTCTGATACAGTTTTTAAAAATGAAATAAAAGAATATAAAAAATGAAACAACTAACCTTACTTGCCATATCCATAGGCTTATTGGTTACATCTTGTTCCGAAGCCTCGAACAAGCAACAAAAACAACCAACACCAACTGAAAAAAAAATACAAACAACTAATAATACATTAATTATGAAACCAATCTATTTAACAAAAGCAGAGTTTTTAAAAAAAGTGGTTAATTACGAAACCAATCCCAACGAATGGAAATATTTGGGAGACAAACCCGCAATAATCGACTTCTATGCATCATGGTGTGGTCCATGTAAAATGATAGCTCCCATCCTTGATGAATTGGCAGCAGAATATGCGGGAGAAATTTACATTTATAAAATAGACACAGAACAAGAACAAGAATTGGCAGCTGCATTTGGCATTCAGTCAATACCAACCTTGTTGCTTGTACCTATGAACGAAAACCCACAAATTATTCGAGGTGCATTACCCAAAGCGTCATTTAAAGAAGCCATTGACAAAGTGTTGCTTAAAAAATAATCAAAATGGAAAGTCTGTGTTACATACGAAATATTTACCGATTGATTAGCAAATTTGAAGAACAGTTGCAACAAAAACACGATCTCAGCCTCAACGAGGGCATGGTATTGTGCGAATTGAAAAATGCCAGCTACTCTTCTGGAGAAATAGCCAATCTAGTATCATTAACACATTCTAATACATCCAAGGTAATCGCAACACTTGAAAAAAAACAACTAGTAACACGCATAATAGGTGATACTGACAAAAGAAAAATGTTTTTTTCAATCACCCCACAAGGGACACAAAAAGTAAACGAACTTCTTTGTGAGGAAAGTGAAATTCAACGTATTGCGAAAAATATTGAATCAGATATCTTACAAGAAAAATAAGAAGAAATTTGTTTCACACTCTATCCTTTTTTACAGGCATATTCGTGTCATGTAAAAAAGGATTTTTTGTATCATAAAATGATGGTTGATTATACAAAAAATACAAAAACTTTGTACTACATTTGCACAATTTTTAGTGCATCTTCTTTTAATAAAAGAACTATATGAAAGCCATTTATACCATTCTTTTGTTGCTTGCTGCCAATATTTTTATGACTTTTGCTTGGTATGGTCATTTAAAGTTGAAAGATTTTAAATGGTTTTCGGCATTGCCTCTTATTGCTGTTATCTTATTTAGTTGGGGAATTGCTCTTTTCGAGTATTTTTTTCAAGTTCCTGCCAATAAAATTGGCTTTCGCGAAAATGGAGGACCCTTTACCCTGCTCCAACTCAAAGTGATTCAAGAAGTAATTACCTTAGTTGTTTTTGTTGCTTTCTCTAGCTTATTCTTCAAAACCGAAACCTTTCGCTGGAACCACGCCATAGGCTTTATGTTCTTGGTATTGGCTGTGTATTTTATTTTCAAAAAATAAATTGCTTTCTATTTTATTTGTTAATATTTCTTAATTTATAGTAGTATGCATTACATAGTACTATAAACATACTTATCTTTGCACTATCAACTTACATACAAACGCTATGTCAATGAATTCGGAAAATATTAAATCGCAAATGCGAAAAGGATACCTAGAATTTTGCATTCTACTTATCCTCGAAAAAAAACCTGCCTACGCATCGGACATACTCAACGAACTTAAAGCCGCTAAACTAATAGTAGTAGAGGGCACATTGTATCCTTTGCTAACTCGACTCAAAAACAGTGGGTATCTTGACTATAACTGGATAGAATCGCTACAAGGTCCACCCCGTAAATACTACGAACTGACGGAAAACGGCAAACAATTTTTGTCCGAAATAGAAGAAGCTTGGCAAGAAATAAAAAATGTAGTTGAACACATCAAACAACAACCTAACAACGAATAGACAGAACACTTCATCATCAATAACAATCCCTCAAACTACAAACATATACTCCCATGAAAAAAACAGTAACAATCAACCTCAACGGCATCGTTTTTCATATAGACGAAGATGCGTACATGTTGCTTCAACATTACTTAGAGCAATTAAGTAAACAATTTAGTGCCGAAGATGAAAAAGAAATTCTCAACGATATTGAGGCTCGTATTGCAGAATTATTTACCGAAAAATTACAAAACGGTAAAAATGTAGTCGAAAAACCTGACGTAGAAAGGGTAATGGAAGTGCTTGGCAATCCTAGCCAATTTGCTGACAACGACAATGATGATACTGACAATCAACACGCTGAAAACGATAAAAGAAAAAGAACTAACAAACGTTTATACCGTGATCCAGAAAACAAAATACTAGGTGGTGTAGCAGCAGGTATAGCTGCCTATTTGGAATGGAACATATTGCTTGTACGTTTGCTATTTGTGCTATTTCTATTTATCAGTGTTGGTTGGTCATTTTTACTATACCTCGTTATCTGGATTATCGTGCCAGAAGCAACTACTACTGCCCAACGACTCGAAATGCATGGCGAAGATGTAACGATTGAAAACATTAAAACGCAAGTTAAAAATGCCCAAGAGTATGTTCAATCAGACGAATTTAAAAGCAATGCCAAAAACATTGGCTCTCGCATTGAAAGAATACTCTCTCCTATTGTTAAAACGGTATTCATAGTCGTTAGTTCTATTGTTGGTTTTACCTTGCTACTTGTATCTTTATCGTTGCTAGCAGCATTCGTTATAGCATTGCTACATGCAGATATATTACTTGCATTTTTACCATTTAGTGTTGGGTCGGGGTATTTAGCAATTATTGGCATAGTGAGTATTTTCTTACTTATTATTACGCCAACTATCGGACTATTTGTTGGAGCCATTCGCTTATTATCAAACAAAACACCTCGTAAAGGTAGAAGTGTATTCGGTTGGATTTTGTTTACAGTATGGGTCATCAGTTTAGTAGCACTCATCTCTGTAGTAGTAAGAGGCACACTGGAGTATAAACCCTCCTATACAAGGTCTTTTGCTCATTACCCTGCCGAAAATCGTACCCTAGATGGCTTTCATACCATCTTATTGCACAATGGCGTACATGCTGAGTACACACAAGACTCTACACAACAAGTACAAATTATGGCTCCCGATTACACCTTACAAAACATCCATACAGAAGTAAATGATAGCATATTGAACATCTATTTTGATGGAGAAACAAATTCAATCTTTACTAAAAATTTTGCCATACACATACAATCGCCAACCATAAAACGCATTGAGGTAGAAGGAGGCTCAAGCATTACGACAAACACAGCCATTAAAACAAGTAATTTGCAACTGAAAGTAGCTGATCTAAGTCAGGCTCAACTACTGCTAGATGTAGAAAAGAATGTAAACGTGATTAGTACTGGCTTATCGCGGGTACAGCTATCGGGCAATACGCATCACCTTGACTTAAACGTAAGCAATGCCAGCATGGCAAACACAATTGATTTAGTGAGCAAAACGGGCACTGTCAATGTACAAAATGCAGCCAAAGCAGATATACAAGTACGCGACAGTGTGTGGATACAAGCCAACGATGCTGCACGTGTATGCTATCGTGGCAACCCAATCATTAAACAACAGGCATACAATGCTGCGGTTGTAGTACGCTATAACGAACAATGACATGTATTTGAACACAAAAGAGCGGTCAAAATTTGACCGCTCTTTGTGATTTTCATAGGTACTCGACACAAAATCCTAGGCTACAAGTATTTCGAATGTCAGACACTACAAAGATGATACTTTTTTTTGAATTCTGAAATAGCGTAGTATATGTTATACAATATGTTTTTTAGTTAAAATTACGCATCCACTATGCCTTTTTGACAGACAGATATACTTGGCACTACTTTTGCATAGCTAAAGTGAAACAAATGTATAACTTAAAATAAATAGTTGAGTATGAAAAAAGGAAATATTGGTGTAACTACGGAAAACATTTTCCCTATCATTAAAAAATTTCTTTACAGCGACCACGAAATCTTTTTACGCGAACTAGTTTCTAATGCTGTTGATGCTACACAAAAGCTAAAAACATTGGCATCAGTTGGCGAGTACAAAGGGGAATTGGGCGACATTACTGTGCGTGTTACCAGAGACGAAGCCAACAAAACCATTACCATTTCTGACAAAGGTATTGGTATGACTGCCGAAGAAATTGATAAATATATCAACCAAATTGCTTTTTCGGGAGCAGAAGAATTTTTAGATAAATACAAAAACGATGCCGCCGCTATCATTGGGCATTTTGGTTTGGGTTTTTACTCTTCTTTTATGGTTGCCAAAAAGGTGGAAATCATCACCAAATCGTACAAAGAAAATAGCCAAGCAGTAAAATGGAGTTGCGAAGGTAACCCCGACTACACATTAGAAAATTGCGATAAAGCAGAAAGAGGTACAGATATTGTATTGCACATTGATGACGAAAACCAAGACTTCTTGCAACAAAGCAAAATAAACGAATTGCTAACTAAATACTGCAAATTTTTACCTATCCCCATTGCCTTTGGCAAAAAAACGGATTGGAAAGATGGCAAACAAGTAGATACGGACGAAGATAACATCATAAACGACACACAACCAGCTTGGGTACGCAAACCAGCCGATTTGAAAGACGAAGATTATAACAAATTTTACCGCGATTTGTATCCTATGAGCGAAGATCCGCTCTTTCATATACACCTAAATGTGGATTATCCGTTTAACCTAACCGGTATATTATACTTTCCAAAAGTAAAAAATACCATTGATTTGCAAAAAAACAAAATTCAATTGTATTGCAACCAAGTGTTTGTAACCGACTCAGTAGAAGGTATTGTGCCCGATTTCTTAACCCTATTGCACGGAGTTATCGACTCTCCAGATATTCCGCTGAATGTAAGTCGCTCGTACTTGCAAAGCGATGGTAATGTGAAGAAAATTTCGAGTCATATTACCAAAAAAGTAGCTGACAGGTTGCAAGATTTGTTTAAAACTGACCGTGCTCTATTTGAAGAAAAATGGGAAAGCCTAAAAATATTTATCAATTACGGTATGCTTACTGATGATAAATTTTATGAAAGAGCCGAAAAATTCAATTTACTAAAAAATGTGGATAACACCTGCTATACTGCTGAGGAGTACAAAAAACTGATTGAAACAAACCAAACAGATAAAAAAGGAGACATTATCTACTTGTATGCAACCGACAAGGACGATCAATTTAGCTACATCGAAGCTGCCAAAAACAAAGGATACGATGTGTTATTGATGGATGGTCAGCTTGATGTGCATTTAATTGCTAAACTGGAACAAAAATGGGAGAAATCGCGTTTTGTTCGTGTAGATAGCGATAGCGTGGACAACTTGATTGAGAAAGAAGACCGCAAAAAAACATCACTGTCAGAAAAACAACAACAAAACCTTACAACTGTATTTAGCACCGTAGCCCCCAAAACAGAAAAAGCCAACTACATAGTTGCTTTTGATGCCATGGGAGCCAATGCACTGCCTGTGATGATTACGCAAAACGAATTTATGCGTAGAATGAAAGAAATGTCGGCAATGCAAGGTGGCATGATGAGTTTTTATGGCGAAATGCCCGACTCGTACAATTTGGTTGTAAATACCGACCATGCGCTGGTAAAAGGTATTATCAAACAACAAGAAGAAAGTTGCGGAAAAGAAATGGGACATTTTGACAAGACCATTGCGGATATTGACACAAAACTTGCGGAAATCAATAAGGCTAACGAAGGTAAAAAAGAAGATGAATTACCTCAAGAAGTAAAAGATGAGAAAGCCGCTTTGCGTAAAGAAATGGATGCATTGCGTGAGCAACAAAAAGCGATTTTAGCCAACTTTGCCGACGGCAATAATGTAGTGAAACAACTGATTGACTTGGCTTTACTTGCTAATAATATGCTAAAAGGCGAAGCCTTGAGTAAGTTTGTAAAACGCAGTGCCGACATGATACAAGCTTAACACCGCTTAAATAAAGGCTGTGTTTGATAAAAACAAAAGAAAAACACAGCCTTTTTTTTTGAAATAAATTTGCACAAAAACAAAAAACACCTTATCTTTGCATTCGCTTTTTGAAAGCTACAAGGCTGCGTAGCTCAACTGAATAGAGCATCTGACTACGGATCAGAAGGTTATAGGTTTGAATCCTATCGCGGTCACAAATAAAAGCACAAAAAACACCTACAAAAGTACTTGTAGGTGTTTTTTTATTTCAATAGATTTACAACAGAAATAGAGGATAAAAGCGTAAATATCGGAGATATTAACAATGCCAATCATTCGTATAGAGCAACATTGCACGGCGTAGGGCGTTTTTTATTTTCTGAACTCTTCTCCATCTATTATTCACAATACGATACACATATATCGTTCCATTTTTGCTTTCCTTAGGAGCCTCGATGATAACGACATCATTCCAGATCGTAATTTTTTTGCCAAACTCAACGCGTTTCTTGGTAGTAGGTTTAAGAATTTGCATCGGTTTCCAGGTATTTCCATCATTTTTTAGCACGATTACTTCACGTTTTTTATCTCCTACAAAAGCATATACCCCACTAATAGCAATCGTATATTTTTTCGTTATCTTTGTGGTATCTCCAGTTTCATACGACACTAATAGTTTATCCCAATTAACAGCATACGCATGTAAAGACAAACACCACATTAGTGTAATAAAAACTATGTACAAAAGATTTTTCATTATTTTGTATATAGCAATTTAACATTCATAGCATTCATCTCAGCTTTCATAACAAAGTATACATATAATCTATCTAGCATAATCGTATCAATCTCTAGCATGTATTTTAATCGATCGCAAAGATACATTATTTTTGGCTTAACTCGTTTAAAGGAAGACATCGTTTTTCTTGCTCATTCAATCATTAAGTTGGGAATGTAATCCGTTTCATTTTTAGCAAGAATTTCTTTTTCTTGGAAAAACTTGCGAATATTTGCGAATATAGACATTTATTGAGGAAATGATAAAGGGGATGTGAAAAA
>ERZ795049.3367-NODE-3367-length-17020-cov-4.316947_pt1 | contig 17020 bp, 14 predicted proteins | sample MGYA00375133_ERZ795049 | MGnify/ENA primary metagenome ERZ795049 (study PRJEB30178, sample SAMN05720147) | activated sludge metagenome | isolation source: anaerobic digester from wastewater treatment plant | place: Japan | collected 2015-04-20 ...
TGTTGCTAATTTTGGTGTGGCTAATAAGTATTACAATCTATTACTGATGTTTTTGACTTCGTTGCAAACGGTTCTCAGAGTAAAAACATGTCAGAAAGAAATGGTTGATAGTGCTGAGAAAAGAAGAGAGTTTTCTGTCAATTGGTTGAAAAAGGTCTGGCCATTAGCCGGTAGTGTTTGCCTCGTTGCTGTTTTATCTGCTGGAGTCATTTTGCCGTTTCTGAACGGTGATGGATATGCTCCCTCGATAACAGTATTTAGAGTTCTAATGCTATCTGTATTTTTTGGATATGTGTTCTCACCGAATACGTCAATTATGATCGCTGCAAAACAGCATAAATTGCTATTTTTCTTAGCTGTTGGATGTTGCGTCATAGGAGCGGCTATTTGCTATTTCTTATTGCCTGTATTTGGCGTTGTAGCTGCTGCTATATCTATCACAATTTCGAATTTACTACTTAACTTAACGGGATTCATCATCATAATGAAAGCAAAATAATGAAAAAAACTGAGCAGCATGCTTTTGGACGTGATGTATTGCGTGAAAACTGAAAATGTTTCAAAGGATACACTATGAAGAGAATTAATAAAATGGTTAGAGCAGTAAATGGGAATGCTGTATTAATGCGTAGATTGATAGATACAGTTTTCCAGAAATATGGAGGAGCAGTATATAAAAAACCTAGAATTGGAAACGCTTATAAGAGGATAAATTCAGAAAATATTGAAATTCTATCAATACATTTGAATTCTTTGGGTCATTCCACTGTTGAAGAAATGATTTCTGAACGATTCATTAATCATGAATTTTGTATACTCGGAAGTCAGTGGATATGCGTTAAAAATAATCACGGAGGATTTGTTTGGTCAACGGATTTTCGGAATAATTACGACTTTGACTCAAGTCATCCTTCAGACATCTGTTTGAGAACTATTCCACGGGGGGTAGATATTAAATGTCCTTGGGAATTGTCAAGGATGCAGCATCTTCCTTTTATGGCTCGAATGTGTCAATGCGATGTAATTTCTTCGGAAAAGGCTTGTAACGAGTTTGTTTTTGAAGTTTCCGATTTCATTATGAACAACAAAATGGGATATGGTGTAAATTGGGCTTGCTCAATGGACGTGGCAATACGAGCTGTCAATATGATACTTTCGTATTGGATGCTGTGTTCATACAATTTATTTACAAAAAAGTTCAAAGAACGATTTGCAAAATCAATTTATGAACATGGTTCTTATATATATAGGAACTTGGAGAAGAATTTTACTGAAGACAAGAGTGGTAATCATTATTTATCGGACTTGTGCGGCTTGATTGTTATATCAAACTTTTTGAAATGTAAGGAATCAAAACGATGGTTCGTATTTGCCAAGAAGGAATTTTTAAAGGAAGTCGATAAACAGATCTTTGATGATGGGGGAAACTATGAGTTTTCAACAGCCTATCAAAGACTGGATAGTGAAATACTTGCGTTAACGACAGCTTTTCTTGTAAACAATGGGATTGACGTTCCTGAAAAGATTTGCCGGAAACTGTATGCGGCTTATTATTTCAGTAAAAATACACTTTATTCCGATGGGCAGATTGTGCAAATCGGGGACAATGATAGTGGGCATCTATTTCGTATTAGTTATAGTGGAACGATACAAAATGGAGTGCCTGTCATTGATGAATTAGATGGAAGACCTTCTGTAAATGCATTAAAAGCACTTTTTGAAACTGAAGTGTCAAATCCGGAAGCAGCTCTGATTCGGTCAATAATGAAGGAGAAGTGCCTTAAAAGACCAGAACAATTCACAATGGCTTTGTTACAACATGATGAAATTGATATCGACTTAAATATAAAATCTGAAGAAAACCTGAACGACGGGATTAAAGGATCGATAGAGAGAATAGTTTTCCCCAATTTTGGATTGGCTGTTTTGACTGGTTGCGAGTTTAAACTTTTTTATCGCTTACCAACAAATATTGATGAAGGGAAATCGTTGCATATTCATAGTGATTTTTTACACTACGAGTATGAACTGCACGGGAATAAGCATTTCAGAGATAGAGGAAGTTACACTTATACAGGTGACGAAGAAATTAGAAACATATTTCGATCTGATGAGTTTCACAATGTTCCGGTTCATGATGAGCGGCAAAACAGGTTTTCGGGAGTGTGGGGAATACAGCCACAAACGACTGGTAGTCACATTGGAATATTAGAAAACGGAATTGCCGGAACAATGCACATCGGTGATCTGGTTCACAAACGAACTATTAAAATTGTTAATCAAAAAATAAACATCTTAGATGAAAGCAATAAGCCTTTTTCAAAAGGTTATTCTTATCCTAATGTTTATTCAGAGGGGTACGGAATAATAAACAATATAGATGAGATAATAAGTACAAAGGAGCAAAAACATGACTGAATATAATCAAATATCATTCAGAACAGTTTCCTCAACAAGCGATACCTGGTATCTAAAGTATCCTGGCTTTTGTAGTTTGCAGACAAAAGAGCAAAACGAAAAGGAACCGTTTTTCTTGTCTGGAGTGGGACAAGTAAACCAGACTTCCTGCAATGAATTTAATGTAGGAGATTTTGTGCTGTTTGCCGGTTTTGCAAATAAAGAAAGTAATGAATATAGTACTTCTAAGAATGCTCTTGTTAAGATAACGCAGGGTGCAGTGGATGCATCAAAAATCGGAATTGCAGCGCAAATGGTATTTGCAACCTCAATGCTAAACCCTCAAGCAGGAATGCATTTTTATATTGCGCCGAATATAAAGGAATGTGAATTGCTGGCAGATATAATATCCTCTGTTGGCTGTATAGCAGACAAAACGGTGGATGAAAGTAAATTGTACGATGGAGCCATTGTGGTCGATGCTATTGATAGTAAAGTAAGATTGACTAACAACGCTAAAGTGATATTTCTTTCTAAATCAGGAACATATTGTTGCAATTCGCTTGGACAAGACTTTTGCAACGAAATGTATATGATTCGCGGATGTGAAGTCCCAAAGCATTACTTATATGCGACAACAGCTAAAAACATTGCTGTTGCATATCAATTATTAAACAAGCCTATTTTCACACAAAAGTCCAATTCAACTTCGGTGGAACTACTTAATAAGGACAGTTTTGCAGAACGAATGAGAACTGGATTTGAAGATCATATCAATCCTGCCTCAATAAGTATTGCAATTAGAAATTCTGATACCGAGTATGCTAAGAATCTTGCAAAGAAAATTGCATATTATATAACACAAACAGAGGCTAATGTTGAACAACAATTTAATATAGGTGACAATTTGCTATCTAAGATTGTTTTTTTCGATGGGTCTGTAGCGGATTGCTTATCGATAAAATCAGAAATTGAATCAGTTGATGTTGAGATGCACTTTGATAGAACATCATTTGTGTATAAAAATAATTACTATCAAGAATATAGAGGTACTAAAGAGACTTTTGAAAAAGAGCTCCCAAAAGCATATCTTAGCACAACAGATATAGCCATATTGATGAAGGAGTAATCAAATGAAACAGATATTTTTAACTAAGGGAAGCGTAGTAACACATGAAGTTATTCCGCCTAGTTGCAAATCTGGTTGTGTTTTAATCAAAACTACTGCTTCCTGCATCTCGGCTGGTACTGAGATGATGGGTGTGAATAATAGTAAAAAAAGCCTTTTATCTATTGCCAAGGAGAAACCAAAAACGGCTATAAAGTTTGCTAGATTAATAATCACTCGTGGACCGAAGTTTGTTGCGAATACTGTAAAAAATATCAGGGGTTCTGATTTTGGAAAAGAAATGGGGTATAGTGCCGCAGGAGTCGTTATCGAGTGCGGTAAAGGAGCCAATGATTTTAGAATTGGACAGAGAATAGCGGCTGTAGGCACAAAGGTAGCAAATCATGCTGGATATAATTGTGTACCGATTAATTTAGCAATTCCCGTTCCAGATGGTGTATCAGATGAAGATGCTTCTACTGCTGCACTTGGCGGTATTGCATTTCAAGGTGTGCGTAGATTAAACCCAGTTCCTGGAGATTCTGTGATTGTAATGGGGCTAGGTTTCATCGGTATGTTGACTGCTCAGATGTTAGTAGCTTCTGGATGTCGAGTTACTGGTATTGATATTAATCCGGTTCGTCTTGCCGAAGCGAGAGATAATATTGGCATAAATGTATTGAACGGTAATGATCCGGTTTTGGTTGAAAAAGCACTTATGCTGAATAATGGAAACGGATTCGACGGAGTAATTTTTACTGCTGCAACAAAATCAAGCGCACCAATGTCTTCTTGTTTTAATATGCTTAGACGCCGTGGTGTATTTGTTTTATCTGGTGTTAGCGGCATGGAAATTAAGCGAGAAGACATCTATCCAAAAGAAATTGATTTTAGAATGGCCACATCGTATGGTCCAGGGCGCTATGATCAGGAGTATGAAACAAAGGGAAATGACTATCCAGAAGAGTATGTTCGTTTTACAATAAAACGTAATATTGAGGCATACTTTGAACTAATTTCGCAAGGGAAGATATCACTTAATAGGTTAGATAAAAATGTTGTTTCAGTAGAAAAAGCGGGGGATGCATTTGAACGCCTAAACAAGCCGAACCCCCCAATGATTTCTATTATTACATACAGTGAAGAAGAAAAAATAGATAGAAACAAAATAATTATTAACAAAGAATTCCAAGCAGATAAAAGCAAAGTTTGTTTTGCCATTATCGGAACCGGTGGGTATGCAAGTAATATGCATCTTCCGAATCTTTCCCAAATGCAAGATAAATATCAGCTTAAAGCAATAATGAATCGTAGCCCTGGCTCAGCTGCAGGACTAGCTGTTCAGTATCATGCGGCATATTACACAACCAATGTACAGGACATTTTTGATGATAAAGATATTCAGATGGTAATGGTGTGTACTAGGCATAATTCTCATGCCGATTATGTTTGTCGTGCATTGGAAGCAGGTAAAGATGTTTTTGTCGAAAAACCTTTAGCCATAAGTATGGAAGAACTGGACAGAATTAATTCGACTGCTCAAAATACAGATCGACTTGTTATGGTTGGTTATAATAGACGTTTTTCTGCATACATTCAGGAAGTAAAGAACCGTGTTAAGGATAGAAAAACACCGTTGATTATTGATTATTCAATGTGCGCAGGCTTTATTCCGTATGATGTATGGATGCATGGAGCTGAGGGAGGAGGACGTATTGTTGGAGAAGGATGCCATATAGTCGATACATGTAAGTATCTTGTGGGTTCACCAGTAAAGAGTATTTCTGTTATTCCTCTTCGTTTTGATTCCACGTACTTTAGATCCGATGACAATGTATCTTTTTCGATTGAATATGAAGATGGATCTGTGGCAACAATACGGTATTTATCATGTAATGCAGATGCTGTTCCCAAAGAGTGCATGAAGGTGTTCTGTGATGGCGCTGAGATATACATGAACGACTATACAAGCATGACTTCTTCTGGCATGGCTATAAAGAAAGTTAAAACTTTAGAATCGGACAAGGGGCAGAAGGATATTCTGCTTGCATGGCATAAAGCATTAACAACTAGACAACCGGCAATTCCGCTCAAAGATATTATTGAAACGACAAAAGTTACATTTGATGTGAGAAATGAAATCACAACTGAAAATAAAGTAAGAGAAAAAGAATGTTAGGAGCATTGTTATGATTAACGTAATTGGATTAGGGTACATCGGACTTCCTACGGCACTGATGATGGCATCTCACGGTGTTGAAGTCATTGGGACAGACTACAACAAAGAACTAGTCGATACCCTGAATCGTGGAGAGGTTACTTTTGAAGAAAATGGACTCAAAGAGCTTTTTGATGACGCAGTTAAAGCCGGTATCAAGTTCTCAAATGAGTATCAGGTAACGGATATGTACATTGTATCTGTTCCTACCCCATACGATAAGTTTAGCAAGAAGATTGATGCCTGCTATGTAATCGCAGCGGTCAAGTCTGTGATGGAAGTCTGCCCGAAGGGGGCAACAGTTGTTATTGAATCGACGGTTTCTCCCGGAACGATTGATAAATTTGTTCGTCCGGTTATTGAAGAGAATGGATTCAAGATTGGTGTAGACATCAACCTTGTTCATGCTCCGGAAAGAATCATTCCCGGTAACATGGTATATGAATTACTTCACAACAATAGAACCATTGGTGCAGACGATAAAGCTATCGGTGAGAAAGTGGCGAAATACTATGCTTCCTTCTGCCAGGGACAGATTGCAATCACAGATATTAAGACGGCTGAAATGACCAAGGTTGTTGAGAATACATTCCGTGCAGTAAACATTGCATTCGCTAATGAATTGGCAAAAATCTGTCGTCATGATGGAATGGATGTCTATGAGATTATCAAAATCTGTAATATGCATCCTCGTGTAAACATTCTTCAGCCGGGCCCCGGTGTTGGTGGCCACTGCATTTCTGTTGACCCGTGGTTTCTTGTAGGTGATTATCCGGCATTGACCAAAGTTATCTGGGAATCCATGAAGGTCAATGACTCCATGCCGGAGCATGTCCTTCAGAGAATTGCAGACATCATGAAAGAAAAGGGTATGAAGGACTATTCAAGAGTGGGTCTGTATGGACTTACATATAAGGAAAATGTGGATGATTTCAGAGAATCTCCGACATTGCAGCTCCTTGATTTCCAGGTAAGCCATCTCGCTGCTCCGTTGAAAGTATTTGATCCTTGGATTAAAAAGGATATTGTTGAAAATCAATACCACGATTTCGATAAGTTCCTGGAAGACAGTGACTTGGTTGTCATCATGGTTAAGCATGATCAGATCAGACAGAACATGGACAAGCTGAAAGGCAAGATTGTTCTTGACTGTTGTAATATCTGCAATTTGCCAGGAACATATCATATTTAAATAAAACTGCAAATCCCATACCCCGGCACTAATCCTACGCTACGATAATGTCGGCAGACAAATAAAAAGAAATGGAGAATTGATGGTCAATGTAATCGGATTAGGGTATATAGGATTACCCACTGCGCTCATGATGGCGTCACACGGAGTAGAGGTTGTTGGAACAAATCATAGCCAAGCAAAAGTTGATAAACTTAGAGCTGGGCAAACAACCTTTAAGGAAGAAGGACTTGATGAACTGGTTCAGGCTGCAATTGCCGGAGGTATCAAGTTCACAACAGAGTATCAGGTAGCAGAAGTTTATATCGTATCGGTTCAAACACCTTATGATGAATTTTCAAAAAAGGTCGATATGAGCTATGTGAATGCTGCTATCGGTGATGTTCTGAAAGTGGCACCGAAGGGTGCAATCATAGTGGTGGAATCAACAATATCCCCGGGGTCTATTGACCGTTATGTAAGACCATTTATAGAGGGCAAAGGATTTGTTATCGGTGAGGATGTTCATCTTGTTCATGCTCCGGAGAGGATAATTCCGGGGAACATGGTTTATGAACTTCTGCATAATAACAGAACGATTGGTGCGGATAACAAGGAAATCGGTGAGAAGATTAAGCAGCTTTATGCGTCTTTTTGCCAGGGTGAGATCGTAGTTACGGATATTAAGACCGCAGAAATGACGAAGGTCGTAGAGAATACCTTCCGCTGTGTGAATATTGCGTTTGCGAATGAGTTGGCAAAGATATGTAGGCACGATGGAATGGATGTGTATGAAGTCATAAAGATTTGCAATATGCATCCAAGAGTGAACATTCTTAATCCCGGACCTGGTGTTGGTGGGCATTGCATTCCGGTTGACCCTTGGTTTCTTGTAGGTGATTATCCGAGCTTGACGCATGTCATAGGAGAGAGTCTTAAAGTAAATGCTTCTATGCCGGAATATGTTCTTGAAAGAATCTATGAGATTATGCAGGAAAAGGGTATAGTGGATGTCGGTAGGGTAGGGTTATATAGATTGACATTCAAAGAAAATGTTGATGACTACCGTGATTCTCCGACACTCCAGTTGTTGGCTTATCAGAAGAAGCATCTGGCAGAAACACTGAAAGTCTATGATCCATTTATTATGCAGGATTTTGTGAAGAACCAGTATCATGATCTCGATAAGTTTCTTGCCGACGTTGATTTAGTTGTTATCATGGTTAAACATGATCAGATTAAGCAGAACATGGACAAGTTGCAAGGAAAGATTGTTCTTGACTGTTGCAATATCTGCGATTTGCCGGAAGTATATCCTTTATAAATGATCTTCATTTAGCACACATGAAAGAATTGTGTAGGCGATAAAACTACCAAGGAGAATGGATATGAAATCTAAAGTACTTATAACGAAAGATGCTCTTGCTAGGGAGTATTTACCTGTATATGGTAATCAATACTGGCAGGGGAAAACACCAAATATGGATGAACTGGCGGAAAAAGGAACGGTTTTTACAAAGTTTTATACTGCGGCACCGTCATCTGCAATGTCGTATCTAAGCATGTTTACTGAAAAATATCCATATGAATTGGAAATGGAGACATATAGGCCTGTGAATTCTCAATACGATGGGGTAACTTTGTTTGATAAGGCCTACGATATGGGATATGATTGCCATATTATATGGGATGAAGCGTGGATAATAATGGCAAAAAGATTCTCCGAGTGTTATGGAAAGCATACGGTTTTTCACGATATGAAAGGACTTCAACAAGCGGTGGGTTCTCACTATAAACATGAAGGCATTTTGCAGAGGAATGAAAAACTAATAGAAACAACATTGGAAAGAATAGATGCTCAAATAAAGGAAATAACTAAGTCTGATAAACCCGTTTTTTTGTGGATTCACCTTCCACACGTATTAAATGGAGAAATTGGATATGGGAGTGATATCGATTCATTTGATAAGTGTATTGGTATAATTAGAAATTATTTTGACGATAACGAGATTTTCATTTCTGCAGATCACGGTAATATGAATGGTCGTAAGGGAAAACTGTGCTATGGGTTTGATGTGTATAATCCAGCAGTTTTAATCCCATTAATTACTCCAAGAAAACAAAATTGTAGAAAATATGAAAAAAACGTCAGTAATGTGGATATGTTTAAGATCTTGTTTTCTGATTCTTTTCCTGCCGAACGTGAATATATATACTCTGATTCGGCATATTATGTTCAACAACACCGAAAGCTTGCGATTATTAAGGGAAAATATAAATATATCTACAATAACAAAAATAAAACCGAAGAGTTGTATGATATGGAATATGATATAGGTGAAGAATTTTCATTAATGTCCGATACATTTTATGATGTTGATAGAAAAATGACATCAATTGCTCGAGAAGAGTACTTCTATCCGTATTGGGATGTACTATCTAAGATTCGGGATGATTTTCGCAATGAACGCATTAGAATATGGAGAAAGCCATCTTTTAGGCAAAAAACATTAAATGGTTGTAAGGATTTTCTGAGACCTATTTATACAACAATTAAAAAAATATTTAGCTGATGAGGAAGCAAAAATGAAAAAAGTAATGCTTGTCTTCGGAACAAGACCCGAAGCAATAAAAATGTGTCCGTTGGTAAATGAACTTAAAAAGCGGGAATCTATACAAACAATAGTCTGTGTTACCGGACAGCATCGTCAAATGCTGGACCAGGTTCTTGACACATTTGATGTTGTTCCGGATTATGACTTGTCCATTATGAAAGACAAGCAGACGCTTTTTGATATCACTACGAATATTCTTAACAAGATAAAAGATGTCCTTGAAAAAGAAAAGCCGGACGTTGTGTTGGTTCATGGAGACACTTCTACAACTTTCGTAACCGCACTGGCGTGTTTCTATTTGTTGATTCCAGTAGGCCATATAGAAGCTGGACTTCGAACATATAATATCAATTCTCCTTATCCTGAAGAGTTTAACAGACAAGCTGTAGGAATTGTTTCTCAGTACAATTTTGCACCGACACAGTTGGCTGCAGATCATCTTATCAAAGAGGGAAAGAATCCTGATAATATCTATATTACCGGAAATACCGTCATTGATGCAATGCAGCATACTGTACGTGATGACTATACTCATCCTGAGCTTGACTGGGTCGGAGACGGAAAGCTGATCTTTATTACAGCACATCGTCGTGAAAATCTTGGAGAACCTATGCATCATATGTTCCGTGCAATCCGCAGAGTATTGGATGAACATCCTGAATGTAAGGCGGTTTATCCGATTCATATGAATCCGGCTGTCAGAAAAGCGGCTGAAGAAGAGCTTGGCGACTGTGACAGAATACATATTATTGAACCGATTGAAGTTTTTGACTGCCATAATTTTGAAGCAAGATGCTTCCTTTGCCTAACGGACTCTGGTGGCATTCAGGAAGAATGTCCATCCTACGGCAAACCAGTACTTGTTATGAGAGATACCACAGAAAGACCAGAAGGTGTGGATGCCGGGACATTGCGACTTGTTGGTACAGACGAGGAAGTTATCTATCAAAACTTTAAAGAACTTCTGGAAAATGAAGAAGCATATAACAAAATGGCACATGCCTGCAATCCATATGGTGATGGACATGCTTGTGAGAGAATAGCGGATATTCTGGAAGGAAAAGAGTATTGTCCATGGATAGTAAAATAAATGAATACAACGAGATTTATACAGCAACGCAAGGGGGCTTCCTTTGTTCAATGGATGTGATTTTATAATGAATAATACTCTAACAGAAAGCCAAATTGTTTTTCTTAGAGTTCTTTCTGATTTTATTAACAATCGAAAAACAACATTGGATGACGAGTGTTTCAAAAGGATTGATCGTGATATAGAACTGTATGCATCCAAGCATTGCGTTGAGGCGATTGTGTATTATCAGCTAAAAAAATCAGGCATTAAATTAGATAATTTGCACACGGAGTATGTTAAGCAGATTTATAGATATCATAATTTAAATAAAGCGATCAATAGTTTTAAAGAAACATTATTATGTGAAGAGCTAATCTTTTTTAAGGGAATGACAATAGCTGATCAATACCCAGTTCCTGCATTACGCTCAATGGGGGATCAGGATGTATTGGTTCATCCGGAAAGAATGAGTTATATAACTGAAAAGTTGTTGAATCATAATGCTACCGTGGGTGAAGAAAAAAACTCTTTCTATTTTCGAGGATTTCTTTTTGAACTACATGACAGTTTGGTTCATGATTATGCGATTAATCAGAAGTATATAGAATTATTCACGGATGCTTGGCAACATAATAATAATGGTGTATTTGACTGGAATTATCATATATTGTATCTGTTTGTACACCTAAAAAATCATTTAGCGGGTGATGGTGTCGGTTTTCGTCAATTTATGGATATTGCTATTTTAACAAAGAATCTGCAACTTAATTGGAATTGGATATTAGAAAAGTCAGAAAGTATAGGATTACAAAATTTTGTAAAAACGGTGTTAGCTTTTAATACGCAATGGTTTGAGGTTATAACATCGACGTCAACTGAAATAGATGATGCATTTTTTATCGAAGCGACTCGGGTAGTATTTGAGGACGGTGTATTTGGGTATAAAAAGGGTAATGGTGAAGATTTAGGTGCATTAGTGTGCAATGATGGAAAATCGTTCAGAAAAACTCAGATAAAATACTTAATGGTTCAATCATTTCCTACTTTAAAGACAATGCAGAGTGTATCTTATTGTTCTTATTTGAAAAAATATCCATTGCTACTTCCGTTTGCGTGGATGCATCGCTTGTTTTATAGAATGTTTGACAAAAAAGCGATAGAAGGATTGAAAAACAGAGCATTTGTTTCTGAATCAGAAGTATTATTAAAAGTCAATCAGTTGAAAAAATGGGGACTTTGAGTTGCTGCAAAGGGATTCTTTTTGAATATAAAAAAGTAGATTGACGGCAAAAATATAATGAATTGTGTGCAGTAGAAGGCGAAATAGATTGACAGCGAAAAGAGGACGGCCGAGAAGTAAAGAATACGATCCGGAAGCAGTGTTGAGTAAGATTATTGGCATGGTGTGTGAAGTGTATGATGACACAGGAGAAATTAAAGCAACAGCCGATGAGCTAAATCTAGCACCGCTCAAAGTGAAAAAGCTTCTTATTACAGCAGGGAAAATAAAATACCAACAGACTGAGAATATTCTGAAATTGCAGACGGCGGGTTGTAGCATAGATGAGATCAGTAGGATGACCGGCTTGTCCCGTGCATCCATCAATTCCTATCTGCCATATAAGAAAATCCCATACAAGGAAGAAGACATCAGCTCCAATGCTGAGTGGTGTGACCTTTATAGAAAACGGAAAGCAGCGGTTCAAAACTTGCAGGAGCAGCCAGACGAACAGACTCTGTGGCAGACGATAATCCTATTCCAGAACTATCCGTTCCGCACAGCCACAGGGTTAAAATTCAAATATGAAATACATCAAGGCAGAAACGGAGCCTACACCAAAGAACTGTGGATTGACAGAACCGAAGGGAAGAGCCTGGTGTGGAGTTCGGTGCTGTTGGCTTTTGAACGGATAGATGTTGGCAAGGTGTATGAGCGGCCGAAAGATTTATCTGACAGTCGTGGAATCAGTTATTTGTTTCCCATATTCTACCGATTCGGCTTGATAGAGGTCAGCGATAAAGTCAAGGAAAAAATGGGAAGAGCAAAGGGAAAACAAGAAAATGGAGACGGACCATGAAGAAAGCAGAACTACAAGAATTAGTACCGGAGTTATTGAAATTCTTCAATGACTACATTTACTACCAGTTTGAAATCAGTGCAGAGGGTATTCCTGACAATGCGGACGAATACAAAATCACGCCGGAGCATATCTGCCTTTTAGCAGATTCCGGTGAAAAAAGAACGGCTTGCTTTGCAGACCTCGGACTGGAGCCTTTTGAACATACAAGGACAACAAGGGGCGAGACGATTTCCTCATCGGACAAAACGAACTTTCTGATTATGATGTTTTACAGAAAGACAAAGGACGAAAACGAGTTTGCAAGGGTGTTGTTCCATGAAGCCGGACATGCCATATCTATGATTTCCAGTCCGGATTATGCGAAGGTTTCCGATGCGATCAAAATTGACAGCGAAGGAATCAAAACGGTAAAACTGGGCGCAATAATCTGGTCGGAATGCATCGCCGAGGCTATTGCCAATCGTGTCTACCAAAAGTATATGGAACGGAAGGAGGCACAGGACGGAGTAGCTCCCGGCTCATACCTTTATAAGCATAAATTTATTGTGCAGGATATGGCTTTTTCACTATTTGGTCAGTCGTTTTTATCGAAAGGAACCATAGACTACTATATGCTTGGGATGTACATTGCTTATCTGCTTACTGATCCTTCACTCGAAGCCATGCGGGAAGTAGCCCCAGAAATGGCTTTGGGCTTCGATACTTTTAATAGAGAAACCGCAGAAGATTTCGCTACATTAACCCGGTTTTGCGATCACAAGCTTTATGCCTTGGAAAAAGAGAACGCAAATAATGACAGCGAGAATTACGGAGCATACTGGAATGTGGATGCAAAATGGCTTTATGCCCTTGGTGCATTAGCAGAAAAGGTTGAAAATGACTGGGGATATGCAGCCGCAATCGCAATGATGAAGAAGTTGACGGGAAAGAAATCGTAGGAGAAATTTATCATTTCAGACAACACTATCCCGCTCTTTTATGGTATGATCACTTACTACGAAACTGAAATGAAGAGGTGATTTTTTGAAAGTTACGAGATACAGCGTAACAGGATCGAAGCTGAAAGCAGCGGTCATCGCTGATTTACATAGTAAACCAACAAATACTTTGGTATCGGTCTTGAAAGATGAACAGCCCGATGTGATTCTTATCCCAGGGGATCTTTGTTTGGTGGGAGAACGCAAAGACCAACCCATAGATCCCATTAAGCACGAAAAGCGTTTGAGAGGACAGGAAACAGCAATTGAGTTTTTGAAAACGGTTGTTCAAATTGCACCTGTGTATTATTCACGGGGAAACCACGAATATGGATGTGATAATGAATATCGTGAACAGGTAAAAGCTACCGGTGCAATTCTGATTGAAAACGAGTGGGTGAGATTTGGAGATGTATGGATCGGCGGATTGACTTCTCCGAAACACAATGGAAGTAATATACCGTCCGAAACACCGATGCCGGATACAGAATGGCTGAAACACAGTCCGGAAGGATATAAAGTATTACTTAACCATCATCCCGAGTATTTCGTCCTGATTAAAGATTATGCAGATCTGATTTTGGCGGGGCACTCGCACGGCGGCCAGATAAGACTGTTCGGACATGGTTTGTTTGCTCCCGGACAGGGATTTCTACCGAAATATTCTAAAGGAAGATACGGAAACATGATTGTCTCTGCAGGATTAGCAAACACAACATGGGTACCGAGACTGTTCAATCCAACCGAGATTGTGATTGTAGAAATGAAAGATGAGAACGAATGAAACGATTAACAATATTACTCTTAGCGTTGGGGCTTCTTATGACCGGATGCGGAAGAATCGAAACCAATAAAACGTTTGAACAGGCAGCAGGTCCGAGTCACGACCTTATTGCCTGGTCTTGGGATCATATCAGTACACAATTAGCTGAACCATATGACCGGGTCTTCGTACAGTTTGATCGGAAGGAACTCGGACCGGTCGATGAATATGAAGAAGCCGGAATTCATATAGCGTACATTGACGGTGATGTGTATTGGACAGCGCAAGAAGCACTTGACTGTGTGGATGCTGTCAGTAAGTCATCTGTTAGGACACTGGCCATAGATGCCGAATGGTACAACTCTGACGGCGCGGTGGACACGTCACAGTATTTGGACTTGGTTACGAAAGCATACAGTCGGGCAACTTCCCTTGGAATCAGACTGTGCTTGTGTATTCCTTATTGGTTGGATACCGTTTATGGGGAAGAAACGCTACGGACAATCATCGAAAATTGCGATGAGTTGATTGTCATGGATTATTATTGCAGCACGGCTGTGGAAAATGTGCGGACAGAGGTCGAGCTATGTCGGGAGTGCAATAAGGTCTGTCAGGTTGCTCTTGAAATATCAGACCCCGCAAGGGAGGAAGGATTAGAAGAAACAGCGACTTATTGGAACCTTGGTTTATCGGTTCTTGAAAAAGATATTGAAGCACTGAAGGCAGCATATCCTGATATCGGTATCACCATCCATCAGGCGAAGTATCTTGATGAGTTTTATAGCAAATAGTTGTTGAGTCAAACAAACAATAGAACGCCGAGACTGAATTGGAGCAGTGAGTTTCCAACATAGCCTCGGCGTTTTTTTACTCATTTTCGTCCGGTACCAATTCCATAATGTCCCACAGATCACAATTCAAAGCTGTACATATTCGCACCAAAACATCCGTTGTGACATTTTCGCCCTTATTCAGCTTTGCTATGGAAGCGGTGCTGATACCGGTTTGTTCTCTAAGGGATTTTTTCGTCATTTTTCTATCTAACAGCAAATGCCAAAGTTTCATATAGCTAATGTGCATGGGTTTCTCCTCCTCATTATTAATCGACCACATCCGGAAGCAGACCGTAACGTCCGTGTTCCTTATTCTTAGTGAACTCAATTACATTCACTTCAATGTCTTCTGACCAAGACCCGGATTTAATCATGTCCGGCATTTTATCTTTTTGCTCTACCAGTATTATTTGTCCCTCTCGCTTATTATATAGAAGGTAATGGATAAAAGAATCCTTTATGGTTTCTGCCTGGGAAATATATTCTGATTCCGATAGTTGACTGAGCGGGGAATCGACAAGCATTATGCCAGGGGCGTATGTTCCGCTTTCAAGCAGGTATTCCATAAGGGATAAAGCCACCATGGTATTGATAATACCGCAGTAGCCGCCACCCATGGTAGAGGACTTTTTCCGGCTTCCGAACTGAACATCGTAAGCATCCATACTGAAACGGGCAGACTCCGCCCCGGGAAAACTGCAGTTCGTCAGAATCGAGATCAGTTTGTCCTCAAAACTGCGTACCGTTTCATAATCAAATTGTTCTGCAATTAAATATTTCTTCTTTTCTGCTTCCTGCTCTGTCTCACGATCAAATAGCTCGGCGTCATAGTTTACCTGCTCTTTCCGGAGCGTTTCCAGTTCATTCCGCAATTCGACGGCTCGACGATACTGCGCGATTTGTTGCTTGAGTGATACGATCCTCGGCTTGAGGACTTCATCGATATGTCTGTCAATGTCGGCTTTCTTGATTTCCAAGGAAGATACCTGTTGAGAAAGGCCGTTCCGCTTATTGATAACATCGGTATCGGCAGTTTTGAGGTCGCTGATGTGTGACTTCGCATGGGCGAGGTTTGCTTTTGCGTCATCCACATAAGAAACCGGAGGATTCTCTATTCTGCTGGAACAGTAAGGGCAGATATGAACTTCCGGCAGAGCATTGAAGAGTTCGGCACCTTCCAGACGAAAAACATCCCGATCCAGGTCGGTGGAATATTCGCTCATTAGATTTGCGAATTCTTCGTGCATGGTATTGCATTCGGCAATCCTGCTGTTCAGAGCATAGATCTGGTCCATGAAGGATTTGCTTTCTGATACTGCCTGCGCCATTGCAATCTGGGCTTTTTCAAGTTCTGTTTCTATTCCTGAAATATACTGATAGAGATCCTCTGCGGGTGATTCTCCCAGTGCTTTCGATAATTCTTCCTGTCTTTTGCCAAGACGGTCGACGTTCTGACGAATATATGTCATAACGGCTTCCTTCTTGGCTTTTTTTATTTTCGGGTCTTCCTCTTTTTCAATCGCTCCGGCATCCTTTCCGCTCATAAGGAAAAGCAGTGCGGCAGGAGAGGAAGTTGCGGCATTCACTCCGGCTTCAGGATTCATCAGCACAGAACCTTCACGGGAAACATAAGCCTGGCGAATTAGGAACATATGCAGAAAGCTTCGCCAGGTCAGAAGATTTGTGTTTCCGGCTTGCGAAGCAAGGATGTCGTGTGGTCCATCAATACCAATCAACTGCAGCAGTAGTGCAGCAGCCCGCTGCAAAAATTAGCCGTCAATGATG
>ERZ795049.3381-NODE-3381-length-16966-cov-13.940630_pt1 | contig 16966 bp, 16 predicted proteins | sample MGYA00375133_ERZ795049 | MGnify/ENA primary metagenome ERZ795049 (study PRJEB30178, sample SAMN05720147) | activated sludge metagenome | isolation source: anaerobic digester from wastewater treatment plant | place: Japan | collected 2015-04-20 ...
AACATTTGATCTGCAACTCGATCTGTGCTTCTAAAATCTATGGGACAGTAATGATAAAAAATATTTCTAAATACCACTAATGACGCAAGGTCACATCCATCCATTGCTTCAATGCATCGAGTTTTTTCGTGCGACGCTCTATTTCCCGGGGGGTACCCTGTAGATATGATCGTTCAAATGCGTGTTGAAGTTCGCGATTGTTGGTTTTTCGAGCAAAATAGATTCCAAATTCGAATAAATAGTCATTGGATAAAATTCGCGTGCTGAGGCGCGCTGCATTGTAGAGATAATCGGCAGCTTCTTTGTACTCTCTGCGCTTGGTAGCACCAGCAGCCAGATGAATCAAAATCTCAGGGTCTTTATATGTCGTTGGACTCGATCCCTTTGCTGATGACAGTATTTCTTGGGCAAGCATATCGCTTCCGAATGTCCATACGATGAAATCATGCAGAAATGGATTATGTATCGCCTCATGAAGGGCTGATACGTTGGGTGGAGTGAGATTAACGATATGGTTTCTGATTGGGAAATAGCGCACAGCATTTTTTTGAAAACTATCAGGGACAAGCCGCTTGGTGGAAGAGCTGGAAAGAAAGCTGTTGAGAGAAGCATTTGAGTCAAGGAATTTGTCATATTCAACAAAATCGAAGTCACGGGTTGGCCGTTCGGTTGAGAGGCGATGCGGATAATTATCAGTGAGTGGAGGTTGGGTTCCGATCCATTCCCTTAACCTCTGCTGATCAGCAATGAAATATGAGCAGAGTTGCTCTGGACTGGTAAATCCAAGAGCGCGAATTTCTTTGCCAACAACGGGATCGTTCCATTGACGGCGAAAATAAGACTCGGAAACAGTTTGTGGTGAGCCCTTTACACCTACCATCATCCATTGGTGGCCAACGCCGAGCCATAGAGAGCTTTCCTGAAAAACATTGCAAAAGGCTTTTAAAATCGATTTTGCTTCAGAGAGGGTAAGCTCGTTTACCGGAAGCCAGTAGGTGACCATCCCGCCATCGACAAGACGATTGTGGATGAGCTGGAAAAATTCCTGTGTATAGAGATTGACAACCCCGGATGCCTTTGGCGGCGGTGGCTCTGCAGTGATGATGTGATACTGCTGAGCACTCGTCATGAGGTAAAACCTGCCATCCTCGATATGTACGGTGACACGCGGGTCGTTCAGGGGGTTTTTGCGGGGATCCTTGAAGATTACCGAGCTCATATCGATTACGTCTTTTGAAATGTCGACTATGTCAATTCGCTTTAAAGAAGCGGTATCGACAAGGGATTGTGCGGTTATTCCGCATCCAAAGCAGATAAGCAGTGCAGTGTGGGGGTCGGGTAATACAGCAACTGGCAGATATGTGTAGAATTTCATATAGCGCCTGGCCCACATGTTTGTGCTGGACATGGAGTGGTTGTTTGTTACCAGACGGTGGTAATAGGGGACGCCGGCGATATCCTTTTGAAGGTATTGAATCGTCTCATTTTGACCTTCTCGATAAGCAATCCGCTTCTCGCCATTGTCAACAATGAAACCTTCAAGGGGGAGCAGGAGGTAATAATCCCGCATTCGGCCGAATGGGAAGAAGGCAAGGAGAAATACAAACAGAAGAAATAAAATGATGTTTAAGGAATGGTGCTTACAGAAAACAGATATGATCGAGATGAATTTTTTATTGAAACTCGCCATGGCACATGGACTCACGTATAATCAATTGTTGCTTGAGGATGTATTTTTTCGTGTAACAGCAACAGAAGAGCAATACCTCCATACAGTAAGGAAATTAAAAAAAATGAGTTTTCAATTCCCAGGAATGGGATAAGGACAAACCCTCCTACTGCGGAACCGGCCATCGCGCCAATTGTATTAAAGAGGGTGAGGAAACCAGTCGACTCTATCGCGGCCCTGGTGCGTTCGAATAATTCATTCCCAATCATGGTAAAAAGCATACCGGAAATAAATGATGTCGGAAACATGAGAAACAGAGAGGCAATGACGAGAAGGATGCGAACATCATGAAGAACCATGTTTAGGATTATTGAAAAGTATGTATAGGTAATAATAACAAGAATACCGCTCAGTACGGTAATGCCGACGAGGTAGTTGCGGATTGTATTTGAGTATTTATATAAAAAAGCGGCAAAAAAGCCGCCAAGGCTAATTCCGGAAAGGACTACAGCAAGCATAACAGCAAAGTTCCAACTTTTTGACATAAAAAAAAGAACAACGAAACGAAACCAGAGGACCTCAAGCACTAAAAGGGCAAATCCGGAAAAGAAGCCCGCTAAGAGTAGCATGAACGTTGCTCCTGTGGCGAGATTTTCGGCACGCATGCTGGATAGTGCAGGAGCAGTTGGTTGTTCAATACGGGTTCTGTGGAATATGAAGAGGGCAAATGATGCGGCAGAACAGTTGCATGCAGCGGCAAAAAGAGCGCTTCCACGTACGCCAAACAGGCCAACCAGCATGGTTTCGCACAGGATTACGCCACATACCGCGCCCAGCGTATTCCAGCCATACAGCAATCCCAGAGTATTGCCAAATGCGGTTCCCGACTTATAGAGCGCCTTCACGAGAAGCGGAAGCGTTGCCCCCATTGCCGTAGCCGGAATGGACAATAGAGTAAAGGCAAAGAGCGCCCTGAAGATATTTAAAAGAATCGGACTGTCGAAAAATGTACGGAAAAGAGCAGATGAGAGCAGCGAGGCATATGGAAGCAGAATTACGAGGGAAAACCCAAGTAGCGCAATAAGAAACTCCAGAAAGGCAAAAACCCTGATTAGGGAGGTCAAACGTGAGCCGAAATATGCGATAAGCCCGTTCCCAACGGCGAGTCCGCACATAAAGCTGGCGAGCACAATGGAAGATGCGATAACGCTATTCCCGAACGCCAGGCCGCATTGGCGAAACCACAATGACTCAAAAATGAGAGCAGCAGCGCCAGAGAGAAAAAAGATGGGATAGAGGAATTTGCTCATTAGGCAGTACTGTCTTCTTCTTGAGTCTTTCGTGGATGTTTCTGCAATTACATATAGCAGTCAATGCATAATTATTAATCATGCGAATATAAAAAAAGGCGGTCCAAATAGACCGCCTTTTTAACTGGCACGGAATTTCAACTACATGGAATATGATACTCCAACAGCGATATTCCAACCTTCGCGATAAAAGGTTAACGACTCAGGATAGCCAGCCTTGCGGCCCCCGCCATTAGTACCGGTGTTATAACCAAGCGGTTCACCCTTGTAGGTATCGGTCTTAAAATCAGGATACCACCAACGGCCAATACCAACGCTGATATTGAGACCGGAACCGGCATCAAACTCTCCGCCGAGAGAAACAGCGTTCGAATACGGGAATTCGATATTCTCGGCCTGTTTGTACCAGTTCTTGTTTGTGCCATAGAGCGAATACAGATAGCCAACACTAAGTGTAAGTTCCTTGGTAACTGCATACTCGATACACAAACCAGCATCATGCGAAGTATCATAGTACTTCTGAACCATCTTCTTGTTACTGCTGACTTCTGAATCCTTATTATTCTGAGTAGTGTCTGTGTCCGGATAGTCTTTCTGCCACATGGCATTTTTGTTAAAATAAGCAGTATAGCTTGCGGCCACGAGCAACTCGGGGGTAACTTTATAGGAAACACCGAGGCTTAAGACATCGGGTAAATCCTGGTTCCGATACCTACCTTCGTTTTTCAATACAGCATTCTGTAGACCTTCTGCAAGTGCACGAAGGTTAGCTGTAAGCGCAGCATTACCCCATGTATTTACAGTAACGTCTTCTTTGTTGACCATATATTTCTGCTTGAGGCGAACAACCGAATCATACTTGATACCGATATTCAGTTCTTTTGTCGGAGTAACATTCAAACCTATAAAACCTCCGAAACCATTTGCTTGTTCCTTATAATCAGCTTTAGCAGACCAGCCTCCAAGAAGTGCGCCACCACCAGCGGAAAGACCTGCTTCGCCAACAACTGAGGTCTCGTTACGCATCATGACTACTTTCCCACCTGCTGCCACCGAAAGAAGATCTTTTACAACCTCGAAAGCACCACCAATAGTCATGCCATAGTAAACAGATGACGATTTAAGATCAGTTTGGATAGAATCAGCTTTGTTTGCATTTGCGAAATAGGTAAAACCGGTATAGGAGTTTTCCCCATATCTCACCGTTCCACCACCGCCCGGAATCGTAAAAGCGAAGAAGCCGGCAAACTGATCCTTCTTGTATACGAGGAACAACGAAGGCAATACGGGAACGGGTGTTGTGTCTTGGAACTCATATCCATAGGTTCCCCATGCAGAACTAACATCATTCTGTTCAGCTCTATGCCCCTGCTTCTTAATTATATACTGGTTGTTTAAACTGATGTGCAGTCCGTCCTTCAACTGAGTTGTGCCAGCTGGATTGTAAACCGCCGCATCAGCTGAATCTGTTGCAGCCGCGCGATTAAGCGTTCGCACATAGTCTGCGCTAAAATTGTTCTTGTTTTCCATACCAGAAGCAAATACTGCACTGGCACCCACGAAAACAAGAGCAACGACGCATAAGAAAACTAGGTATTTCCTCATGTTAAAGCTCCTCCTGATGTTTTATTACTCACCCTAAACCGCTTTCGCGATTAATAGCGTGAATAACATTGCTTTATAAAAAACCGGAATAACTTCCGGTAATTTATACACTTTTTATTTTCTGTTTGATGTTGTCGGTACACAATAAGCAATGCACCAATTTGTTACACGTTACTGTGAAAATTAAAACATGTCAACACATTTTTTGGGATTTTAACGAACGGACTATCTCCCGGCCGGGCTTTTTTGTTTTCTTATATATATCCTAAACAGGGAGTATTTTGGATCTTTATAAGAAATTGTATACTCTTTCTCAATTTCTGGAATGATTCTGTGTTCGATTTCTTCATGCGAAAACTTCCAGAGTCGGAAATGCGGGTAGGCGATGACGATTTTTTCCGCACGTTTCCACTCGTCAAGGAAGTAGACATGACGAACATGACTCAGGTGGGAAACGACCTTTTCGATGGCCGCAACACGATCTGTCGGCTTCACGAGCTCCCGAAGATTGGTTTTCAGGTGCGCATGGAACTTTTCGGGCCGGTTTGCTTTGAAATGGAATGCCGGCGTTTGCCCGCTGAAGAATAGGAAAAGCACCAGCAAAACTAGCGCGCGCGGTCCAGGGACGAATGATCGCGACCGTGCGCCTGTGAGATGCGATAAACGATGGCGTAACGCATTCCAGCGCATAACGGCACGGCGGTCCTTCGCGATGATAATGGCTGTTGCAAACAGGTATGGAAAGATCTCCGCTTCGTAATGGAAGTCGCGGCTGTAGGTTGTGTAAATGCACGACAGAACATTAAGCGCCAGTGCGGGAACAATCGGTAGGATGTACGATGGGCGAAGAAAGTGAACAAAAGCAAACGGAATGAATATACAGAAGAGGTACAGTATCTTTTGCACCGAGAGTGCCGACGAGATGACGAAAAACGGTCGTGTGAGAAACGTGTGAACGAAACCGCCGAAATCGGTTCCGATGTGATTGTAATATTTCCCGAAATAGAACGTGCCTTCGCCGCCCGTGGCCCAGGGGAACACCACGAGCATGATGGCGACGAACGCCGCTGGGGCTGCGATCGCCAGGATGCTTCCTCGAATATACTTCCTTTCGAACAGAAGCAGGATTCCCAGTCCCGCCAGCGTAAGTGATGTGTTTTCCTTGAGACCCACATAGAATATCGCGATAACAAAGAAAACGGCATGATAGTCACGTTTCCACGCCCAGATGAGCCAGGGGATCACGCCGATGGCGAGCGCGATGAGATGGAAATCGTAGTACATCGTGGTCACGTTGCCGGTAAAGAGCATGTAGAGCGCGCTCATCGCGAGCGCGGTGGGAAAGGACCAGCGGTGGTCGCGCGCGAGCCGGTAGATGCCGATGGCGCCGATGAGCCAGAATATCGTTTGGATGGTGAGCAACGTGATGGCCGGGTCCAGGCGCGAGCAGAGCGGCGAGAAGAGAATGAGCATTGGCTCGAAATGGTCCGCGAGGAGTGTCTGGTCGCCCTTGAATGACGAGAAGAGATAATTTGCACAGGCGTTCGCGTAAATGGCCAGGTCACTTTCAGTGCGAAAAGATAGGTGTTTCTGGATTACGCCGGCCAGATGAAACAGGAAAAGCGTTCCCAGCGCGATCGCGAGCGTGATACGCTGTTCGCGTCTGTCCAACGCGAGGAGTTTGCGATAGGCGGCGGTCGCGATCCGGTGGATTTTCGTTTTTCTAAGCTCTTCCGGTGCGAAAAGTCCCATGAGCGCCATGGGTATAAAGTAGAAGCCGAATTCGCTTATTCGAAAAACGATAATGTTTCCATTGAAATGGTCGCGAAAATACAGGCCGCCGCCCACGAAGATGGCAAGGCCTATGAAAGCCGAGATGTCGGCGAGGTGGCGCAGGAGCGTTGTGAGCCTTTTATAGTGTGCCATTTTTTCGAAAAACCGATTTTGCATTCGCAACTTAGCAGGAAAACTGCCATTGTCAAATGGGGATCTGGGACGGCAAACTCCGTCAAGCTATTATTGTCGGAATAATGGTCTTGGATGCGTTCGTATCGCAAGTCGGTCAAGCGGGCTGCGTGCAATTTTTCTACGCAGACGAAAAGATGTCTTTTAAGTTGATGCTCATCCCCGGCAGCGTTTCGGATGATATGGTCTCATCTTGGAAGTATACCGTTACCGGTGAATATTTCCCATTTCCGCCGAGTCGGTAGGCGTGAACTGTTCTACTTGCTGGATCGGCCATCCAGTACTCGCGAACCCCGACGTTTTCATAGAGAAAGAATTTTTCCCGCATGTCGCGATCGGCGGTGTAGGGGGACAGGACCTCGATGATGAGATCGGGAGGACCGTTGCAGCCGCGCTCGTCGATTTTGCCGGGATCGCAGATTACGGCGATGTCCGGCTGAACTACGGTGAAGATGTTCTGGTCGCGATCGAAGGTTTTAACGGGAAAACGCACATCGAATGGGGCGCTGAACACCTGGCCTTGCCTACCTTCAAGGTGCATCCGGATGCGATATACTAGCTCCATGCTGACTCGCTGGTGCTCCGTCGATGGCGCGGGTGTCATGCAATACGCAACACCGTCGATGAGTTCCCAGCGTTCGTTGTCGTTCCATGCGAGGTAGTCGGCATAGGAGTATCGTGCCCGGGTTTTGTAAGCATACGGCATTGGAAATTTCTCCTATGATTATACCATAAGGGTTACATGAAGGAAACTATAGTCAAGAAGTATTTATTGTTTTTACGCGCCGCGAAAAAACTATATTGACAAAGCCCGCATTGTGTAATAAGAACCACACCATTATAACCGCGAAGCGGCATCGGCACATATATACGCGTGATGTCGCGGCTGGCGAAACGGGACATGGCCGACAAGAACCCTGACACGTACACCCTGGAGTATCTCGAGCGGCAGGTGCACAACCTGGGCAAGCTGGTGGAGATCAACGGCATCATCAACTCCACGCTGGACATCGGGAAGCTGCTCACGATCATCATGGAAATCATCAAGGACATCATGGACACCGAGACGAGCTCGATGCTGCTCTACGAGGAGAGCACGCGCGATCTCGTGTTCCGGGTGGCGCTGGGCGAGGCGGGCAGGGAGCTGCAGGAGCGCTACCGGGTGACGATTGGCCAGGGGATCGCCGGGTGGGTGGCGGAGAACCGCAAGGGGCTGATCATCAACGACGCCTACAACGATCCGCGCTTCGATCCGAACTTCGACCGGAAGACGGGCTTCAAGACGCGCGCGATCCTGTGCGTGCCGCTGCTGTTCAAGGGGAAGCTTTTGGGGGTGATCCAGGCGATCAACCCGCTCAAGAAGGACGGCTTCGACGAGGACGACCAGCGGGTCTTTATCACCTTTGCGAACCAGGCGGTGCTGGCGGTGCAAAACGCGATCTTTTTCCAGAAGGCGCTGGAGGAGGAGCGCATCATGAACGAGCTCGCCTCGGCGCGCTCGATTCAGTCGTCGCTGCATCCGGCCCTCACGCGACGGTTCGGTGCGCTCAGCGCGGCCAGCCGGTACCTGCCCGCGCGGGAGGTGGGCGGCGAGTTCTTCGATATTTCACAGTCGGGGGCGAGCCTGCGGATCACGTTGGGCGACATTCACAAGAAGGGCATCCCCGGCGCCATCCAGGCCTCGGTCGTGAACGGCGCGGTGCAGGCCTTTTCCCGCGCATCCGGAGCGAACCCCACGCGCCTGATGAAGCTGGCCGACGGGTTTGTGGCCGAGGAGCTTGCCGGGGTGGACCAGGTGTCGCTCTTCTACGGCGTGATTGACCTGAAGAGCCTCGTGTTGCAGTTCGCCAACGCCGGGTACGCGTATCCGCTCCTGGTGCGCGATGGCGCGGCGCGCTATATCCGCTACGGCACCAAGCCCCTGGGGGTCGCCGGGGAGGAGGCGCGCCGGGTGAGCGTTGCGCTGCGAAGCGGCGATGCGTTCGTGGTGATGACCGACGGCGTCATTAGCCTCAATAACCGGCGCGGGCAGCAGCTGGGGCTCAAGCGCGTCATGGATTTTTTCTCGCGGGAGTTCTCCGGCGCGGAGGACATCCTGGATTCGCTCCTCCGGTTCGCCGACGAATTCACGGAGGGGCTGGAGAAGCGCGAGGACATCTCGATTGTAGCCCTGGTGGTGGACTAACATGAGCGCCAATTTCGTGTCCGTGATCTTCTGTCGCAACTGCTACTCCCGCTACGTGGAGATCTCGGAGTGGGAAGGCGGCCGGGCGGTGCTGCACTGCCGCACTTGCGGGACCACCGAGGAGATCGCGCACTTCACGCTGGGTCGGTGCCGCGTCACGAACACGGAGCTGCAAAACGCGCGCGACAGCCAGGCAAAGCGGGGGAAGGCGGAGAAGTGATGGCGTTTGTTTGAGCTCGAGTGACGCAGGGCGTCGGCGGTTGTTTATGGGGGCGTAGGGAAGTGGTTTTGTGGGTCGTGGGGGAAGCCCCAGCAGATCTTCCAGTATATCAATCCGTCGATCGTTTCTCTCGATAGAACATAGTTTTGAAATGGATAGTTATCCACTCTCGATCGCGATTCCGTGGCGTTGGGCATTTCGCTCAAGTATCTTCGAGCGGTTATTGCAATAATCAAAGAAATCGAAAGCTTGAAAAAATTCCTCAAATCCGTAAAATAGTCCGCCTCATCCTCGCTGAAACTCACATGAATCGTACGCCAGCATTCCTTCCGGTCTCGGTCCTGGTACCGGATCGCCCGCCCGAGCACGGTCTCCATGCGCGGGTCGGTCATCGCCCGCGTGAGCAGCGCGACAACAATATCATTTCGACGTTGACGCGTCTTCTGGCGCGCGGAATCGATCAGCGCAAGTGTGGATAGATGCAGGTGTGCGGTCGTGCGAATCGCCATATCATCACCCCATTGATGTAATACTTCTATTACGGGCGATGATGGCGATTCTGAAATAAAAAAATGCGAAGTATTCCGGGGTCGCTAAAACTACTTCTTGAACAGTCGCTTGAATGTCACCTGCACGCAGAACAGCCCCGCGATGGCAAGCCGCCCGATGCGCCAGGGGCGGGTGATGATGCGATAGAACCACTCGAGCCCGCGCTCCATGAAGAACGCCGGCGCCTTTTTGATGTCGCCGGAAATCACGTCGATGCTGCCGCCCACGCTGATGAACACGGTGTTCACGAAGTCCTTGCGGATCTCGTTGATCCACTTGTCTTCCTTGGGAAAACCCATGCCCACCAGGATGATCTTCGCCTCCGACTTGCGCATGGCCTCGATCACCGATTTCTCGCGCTCCGGGTTGAAGTAGCCCCCATGACGCCCCACGACGCGGATTTTCGGAAACGATTTCCTGATGTTGAAGAAGGCCTTCTCCGCGACCTCCGGCTTTCCTCCCACGATGAAGATCGAGTATTCCTTGATCTCCGCGAAGCGGATCAGCTCCATGATGAAGCCCAGCGGCGCGATGCGCTCTTTCAGCGGCATGCCCAGCATGCGCGCCGCCCAGCTGAGGCCGGCCCCGCAGGGCAGGTGCATGGTCGCCTTGCCGGAGATGGTGCGCAGGTCGTTGTTGGAGCGAATGCGGTAGAGCTTGTAGGGGTTCATGAGCATGATGTGATGAACGCCGCCGGACTCGATCAGGTTCACCACCTTCACGATGGCCTGCGATCGGGTGACATTATCCACGCCCACGCCAAGGATGTTCGCGACGGTCGCGTCCTCGAGCTTCACCAGATTGTATTCGAGGACGATGTCCCGATCCTCCTTCCAGGAATCGTACTGTACTTTCACGTTGGGCATGAATGCGCTCCTCCCGATAGCTGCGTGCCGTTGCGCGTCGCAACAGGACATAATTCGTACCTAGGGGGAAAATGGCGCCGGTGTCAATTATTTTTACAATAAATTTATTTATGATTGCGCGTTGCGCTGCGCCCTGTATGCTCGCCATCCCGGCTCGCGCCGGAGGCATCGCGCATAGCCAAGGCAGGGATGGTGCATGGACCGACTCGATCACATCATCAGTTTTATCGAGGGAGACGTTCGCTCCGGCGGATTCATCGAGCCGCCCGATCGCCTTGCGGGCCTGTGCGATCGCGTCTTCGACGTCATCGGGACCTATAAGCCGTCGGTGATCGTCAAGGCCGGCCTGGGCCGCGGCGGGCTCGTCCGCGCGATTGCGGAATCGTTCGACGCCTACCTCGTCGTGGTGGAGCCCTCGCTTTCGCTCATTCGCGATTTCGTCGACGGCAACCGCGGGCAATCATGGCTGGATCGGGTGCGCTGCATCTGCGGCGACCTCGAGTCCTTCCCGGTGGATTATTACGCCGCGGACCTGCTCATCTGCACCGATTACCTCAACCTCTTCGATTCGAGCAAGTGCATCGACGAGTTCCGCCGGGCGCTGCAGTTCGAGGGGATATTCCTCTACGGCGACGTGGTGCTGGCGCAGGATGACGGCGACGGGATCTACGACGAGCTGTTACGGATGCTGCTGCCGCTTCACAACGAGTTCTATCTCGACGAGGAGCTGCGCACGGTGCTCGAGCTCAAGGATTTTTCATTCGTAAAGGGAATGCTCATGCGCTTCCCGCGAAGCCTTCCGTCGCTGATGGACGCGCTCGTGAGAAGCGTTCCGGAGTTGTCCGTCGCAGCGGCGCTCGCCTTCATCGAAGCGCACCGCGACGCATTCGCCGCGCACTATCAGCTCGATGCGGCGTCTTCCATCCAGGAGCCGTATTTCCTGGGCTATTTCATGCGCAACAAGCCCAAGAAGCCCGCCGCCGACGCGCCCTGACGCTATCGCTTCGCCAGGCCGTTCGCGACGAGGTTTGCGTGCACGAGTTTAGCGAGCACCGGGGCCTCGGTCTTGGGATTGGTGAGGCCGTCCTTCGTCTGGTAGTCCTCCACCGCGGTCATCTCCGCCCGCCATACCATTCGGTCGGTGCTGTTCGCGAAGAGCGAGGCGCGGATCTTCACGTAGTCCTTTTCGTCGATGTAGCCTGGATCGCGCCGCATGGAGTACATGACGTAGTATTCGTTGTACATGTCGTAGTAGAAGTTCGGCTGGAAGTAGTTGGAACCCGGGTGGTATTTCTGCTTCTTCGAAATCCCCATGAGTTTGATGATGAGGATCCCGTCGATGCCGTTTTTCTCGAGGAGCTTCTCGATCTGCGCATGCGCGTACTTCTGATTGGGCGCCATGAAATCGAGGCTCGGGGCGGCGTCGTTCCCGTGTCGCTTGAGTTCGGCCACCATGCCCGCTTCGACCGCCTGCCGCGTCTCGAGATTGTTGAACAGCGCCATGACCACGGTTTTCTTGAACGGACCCGCGGTATAGGCCGAGTCTTTCCAGGTCGCGGTGATGGAGATGGACGCGCACTGCGCGAGCATCGCAAAGGAAACGAGTGCGACGGTTGATATCAAAAGGCGTTTCATGCAATCCTCCGGGAGTGTGTGCTTGTGATTATGGACGTCATTTTCCTCCGGCCGCCATGATGATCCCGACGATCTCGGTCTGCTTCGCGCCACGCGCATAATTGAGCGCTGTGCGCCCCTTGGTGTCCTTCAGCGATACGTCGGCGCCTTTCGCGATGAGGGCCCTGACCACGCCCGGATCGCCTCCCGTGTATGACGCCCACATCAACGCGGTGCGGCCGTCCCGCTCGCGGGCATTGACGTCGATCCCCTTCGCCGCGAGAAGAGCCGCAACCGCCGGGCCACGCCCCTGCGATGATGCGAGGATGAGCGCGGTCCATCCCTTGCTGTCGCGCGCGTTGACGGTGCATCCCTTCCGGATGAGCAGCGCGACCGCGCCCTCGTACCCGTTGAACGCCGCCGACATGAGCGGCGTCCTGCCGATCCTGTCGGCGGTGTTGATGTCTGCGCCGGTCTTGAGCGCGGCCTCGATCCCCGGGAGGTTTCCCGCTGATGCGGCTTCGAGCAGCGCGGTGTTTCGGTCCTGCGGCGTGTCGGCGGCGAGAAGCGCCAACAGCATGAACGCGATGATGAGATAACGTGCGCGCATGTGTGTTCCTCCGAATGATCGCTTTGGATGAACCGCAGCCCTGCGGGGCGCGGATCGGCCCTATTTCGCGAGCATGCCGCCGTCCACCGGAATGACGACGCCGGTCACGTAGTCGGACGCGCGCGAGGCCAGGAACACCGCGAGGCCCTTGATGTCGTCCGCCTCGCCCATTTTCGGGATCGGGATGGTCATGAGCATCGCGTCGCGCAGCGGCTTCATCTCCTCCTTGTCGAGGTAGCCCATCATGTCGGTGTGGAAAAAGCCCGGCGCGATCGCGTTCACGTAAATCTTGTAGCGCGCGAGCTTGATGGCGAGGTTCATCGTCAGGAGATTGATGGCCGCCTTCGAGGAATTGTACGGCACGGCGGGATGCGCCTCCTCGATGGAGCCGCGGAAGCCCATCACCGACGAGATGTTGATCATCTTTCCGCCGCCCTTTTCCTTCATGATCTTCGCGACGGACTGGGAGAGGATCCAAACGCCGCGCACGTTCACGTTGAAAATCTTGTCCCACTGCTCGAGCGGAAAGTCGAGCGTGGGCGCGCCCCAGGTGACGCCGGCGTTGTTCACCAGGATGTCCACGGTGCCGAACTCCTTCATGGTGACCTCAACCAGGCGGTCGATGTCGTCCTTGTTGCCCATGTCGCATTTCACCGGAACGCTTTTTACGCCAAGCGAACGGATGTCCGCCGCGGCCTTCTCGAGCTTGTCGAGTTTGCGCGACGCGATCACCACATTGGCGCCGGCCTCTGCGAGCCCCATGGCGATAAACTGGCCGATACCGCGCCCACCGCCGGTGACGATGGCCGTCTTCCCCGAGAGATCAAAAAGGTCCTTCACGTTCATGTTCGCCTCCTGTGGTTGTTGCCGTCGATGATATCATCATCCCCCTTTCGCTGCGCGTTTTGAGAAATCCTCGGAGCGCGATGCCGCCACGTGCGGCGGGACCGGTCCGTATGACGCGGAGCGTGGGGGCGCGGTGTACCGATGCGCACCTGTTGCCAGCAGGGCACGAAAGGGTAAAAAGTCAAGCCGATTACCCGTAGGAATCGCGGCATATCCATGATGAGCGTGGGCCGATGTGTCTGCGTCCGCGATGCGCTCCCGCATGGCAAATATCAGGCGCGCGCGAACCAGTCGCCTGCGTGCTGCGGACACGTGTGTTGATGAATCGCGCGGTCAGGGATGCGCGTGCTCGATATCGCGCCCGCGCTCGTAGAAGACCCACGATACCTCCGCCCCGAAGACGAACAGGAAGCAGGTGTACCAGATCCAGATCATGAGGATGACGATCGAGGAGAGCGAGCCGAAGATGGAGGTGTAATCGTTGATCTGCGTGATGTAATACGAGAACAGGATCTTCACGACCTCGTAGCTGAACGAGACGAAGAGCGCGCCCTTGAACATGGACAGGTTGTCGATTTTTTTGGGCGGGATGAAGCGATAGAGCATGAACACCAGAAAGGTGTTGATGGCGAGCGCCGCGAGCGACGAGAAGATGAGCGGCGTCCTGATGAGGATGTCGAGCTTCGCCTTGAGGGCGGGAAGGGTGCGCGTGCTCTGCTCGATGAGCAGCGTGATGTCCGCGTTTTTCGCGACCGCGGCGAGGTTCGAGATGAGCGTAATGACCACCGCGAGCGCGCTGATGCCGATGATGATGATGAAGTGCCGGATCTTCGCCTTCCAGTACTTGCGGTTGCGCTCGATGCGAAAGGCGATCTCGAGCGCGCGCTCCACGGTGTCGAATACCAAGCTCCCCCACCAGAAGAGGAAGGGCAGCCACACGAAGGCCAGGTAGCGCTTCTGGAACACGATCTTGTCGATGCGGGTGATGAGCTCGTTGATCTGTATGGATGGCAGGAGCATCTTGATCTGCACCAGGTAGGTGCTCGCGGCGAGCGACCCGGAATCGAAAAAAAAGCTCAGGATGGAGATGATGACCAGGGAGACCGGAATGAATGAGATGAGCAGGAAAAACGCGATGGCGCAGGTCGAGAGCTCGCCGTCGTGCAGGTTGAAGTTCTTGAACGCCCGGGGGAGGTCTCGAATGAAAAAATCTTTTATCCGCACGAAGAAGACAGCGACGGCCCTGCCTGCGCGGCGCAGCGCCTCCGCGCGGGGTCGCGTCGCCGCCGCTTCCGGTTTCAAAAGAACGCTGTCGTTTCGCATGATGGCCTTGAGGTGGTCGAGCATCGCGTCCCCGGGGATCAGTCGTCCTTCCTGCCCAGAATCCCCGCGCGCAGCAGGTAATAGATGAGCGTAACGATGGCCGATGCCGCCGCCGCCACGTAGGTCATCGCCGCGGCGGAGAGGACCCGGTCCACGCCCGCGAGCTCATTTCGCCCCACGATGCCGTAGGATGCCAGCGCCTCCTTGGCGCGCGTCGAGGCGTTGAACTCGACCGGGAGCGTGATCACCTGAAAAGCGACCACGACGCTGAAGACGACGATCCCGATCTTCACCAGATCGAGCCAGTTGAGAATGAAGCCGCCGACAATGATGGCCCACGACGCCCACGAGCTGATCTGCGCGACCGGCGCCATCGTGTTGCGCAGCACCAGCGGTCCGTAGCGGTGCGCGTGCTGGAGCGCGTGGCCCGTCTCGTGCGCCGCGACGCCGATCGACGAGATCGAGCTGCCGTGAAACACGTCGGTCGAGAGCCGGATGACGCGCCTGCCGGGATCGTAGTGGTCCGAGAGGAAGCCGCCGGTCTCGACGACCTCGACATCGTCGAGACCGTTTCGGTGCAGGATCGCCGCGGCGGCCTCCGCGCCGGTCATGCCGGAGCGCGACTCCACCTGCGAGAAGCGGGTGAAGGTGCTCTTCACGCGGAATGACGCCCACAGCGACAGCGCCATGACGGGCGCCATCATCATCCAATAGAGCGGGTCGATTCCAAGAAACATGCGGTCCCTCCCGACGGGGTGCGATCGTATTCAGCGATTGTGCGCACCATAGCTCCGAAACAGATGCGCGCGAAATGTTACCACATTCACTCGAGCCTCAACGTAGCCCGGCAAGCCGCATATTTCAATCATTTTTTTGGGGCTGATGGGCGACCGTCCTTCGCATTTTTTTGTTGACCGACGCATGCGGGCACGCCGCAGTATCATGCCATCACGACGCAATCACCGGGAGGCGACAATGGCCCAGATCGGAATCATCCTCGGCAGCGATTCGGACCTGCCGAAAATTAAAGACTGTTTCGCCATCCTCGAGGAGTTCGGCGTTTCCTTCGAGGTCATCGTCTCGTCGGCGCACCGCACGCCGGCTCAGACGCACGAGTGGGCATCCACGGCGCGCGAGCGGGGCCTCAGGGCCATCATCGCCGCGGCAGGGGGAGCGGCGCATCTGCCCGGCGTCGTTGCGGCGTTTACCACGCTCCCCGTAATCGGCGTTCCCATCGAGACGAATGTCGCCGGCGGGCTCGATTCGATCCTGTCCATCATTCAGATGCCGGCCGGCGTGCCGGTCGCGGCCATGCCCGCGGGGAAGGCCGGCGGAGCGAATGCGGCGCTCTTCGCCGTCTCCATCCTCGCCTCGGGCGACGCCGCGCTCGCCGCGAAGATCGACGAGTATCGGAAAAAGACGGAGAAGAAGATCAAGGAACGCAACGAGAAGCTGAACGCGGTCGGGTATGCGGAGTATATTAAGGGGTTGTAGTCGATTCGCTGACGTTACCTCACCCCGGCTCTGCCGCGCCCTTAGCGACAGGAGGTCGCGTATGCAGTATCGAATAAGGATGTTCGATATGCTGCCTCCCATAGGAGAGGGCTTCTTAGGAAAGGGCTAGTTCTTGAGTTCTCCCCCTTCTCCTATGGGAGAAGGCTCCCAACAGGATGTTGCAGTGCCGAGCGTGGGCAGGAGGCCCAATGAACGCTCGGCGGGCCGGGGGGGATGAGGTGGTAAGCGCGTAACTACGCTAGTATCGTGTCAATCAGCGCTACGACTCTTTCCGGCCGTATGCCGTTAATCGAAAGCCCCGACCCGTATTTATATTTCTCGCCCAGTTTGGGATCATCAATGTCCCGCATGATTTCGTCCGGATAAATGAAATAGTTCTCCGGGAACACCTCGCGCGATCGAGTCACGAACCTCCCGAACCGTCCGCCCTGGCTTATGCAGATCGACGTCGCGCCCACCGCGGTCGCGAGGTGCACGGCAACCGTGTCGTTGGATACCAGCAGACGCGTCTTAGCCAACACAGCCGCGAGCTCCGGGATGGTGGTTTTCCCGGTGATGTCGATGAAGGGGCAGCGCGCCCGGGACGCGATCTCGCGCGCGTAGGTTCCGTCAGACGGCGCGCCCGCGACGACGATCGAAAGCCCGTAGCGCTCGGCCACATGGTCGGCGATGACGGCGAAGTTCGCGGT
>ERZ795049.3384-NODE-3384-length-16957-cov-3.908058_pt1 | contig 16957 bp, 12 predicted proteins | sample MGYA00375133_ERZ795049 | MGnify/ENA primary metagenome ERZ795049 (study PRJEB30178, sample SAMN05720147) | activated sludge metagenome | isolation source: anaerobic digester from wastewater treatment plant | place: Japan | collected 2015-04-20 ...
AAAATCCGGATGATACCGCAGCGGTTAACGATCTAGATCGTTATGATAAATTGTTGGATAAAAAGGATGCTCCATCCGACGACAAATAATATTTTATTTCCTGTTTTTCTGCATATAAAATCGATAGCCGAATATTTTATTGATTAATTTTAGGAGATGTTACACAAAACCCGGGCTATTGTTTTTAAGGTTACAAAATACTCAGAGTCGAGTGTAATCATAAAAGTGTATACCGAAATGTTTGGTGTTCAATCGTATATTATAAACGGGGTTCGCTCGGCAAAAGGGAAGTCTAAATCTGCATTGTATCAGCATGGCAATTTGCTCGACATGGTGGTATATCATAAAGAGCAGGCAAATTTGTTGCGTATTAGCGAATGTGGGTTTGCACATATTTATGAGGATATGCCTTTTAATATTGTAAAAAGTTCGCTGCTGATATTTTATTTAGAGATTTTAAATAAAATAGTGGGCGAACATGAAACCAACGAAGCATTATTTGATTTTTTATTTGAAATATTTATCGAATTAGATCAAACAACAAAACCCTTAGCCAATCACCATATCTGGTTTTTACTCGCGCTTACTAAATATTTAGGCTGCTACCCTACTTCATCGCCCGAAACATATTTTGATTTAAAGGAAGGTATGTTTGTTGAACATTTTCCTGCGCATCAGCAATTTTTGAATGAACATTTGTCGAACGCATTTAGAGCAATTATAGAGCCCGAATTAAAAAATTACGACCAGATTACATTAAAGGCTGTGGACAGAAAAATATTATTGCAACAATTATTAATTTATTTCCGCCTGCACATTCAGGATTTTGGCGAATTACGTTCGTATGAAATTTTGGAAAGCTTATTTAAGCAGTAAGGTTTTTGTATAAACGGAGTAAATTCCCTGCTGTTTTACAAGACTATACGTTTGGTTTTTATATTCAAATTGTTCTCCTAAAGGTTCATCGCCGCGCACATTAATAATTACATCGGGCAAGGATTTGTCTGCACAATAAGCTGCTTCCAGCACAATCGTTTCATTTTTGACGCGAATTTGATAAATTGAAAAATCTGTATTTTGATTATTTAATCGCCAAAAAGGATATTCCCAACTGTCGCCACCCGAAATAAATGCAACTGTATTACAGTTATTACTTTGTAATACGGTATTTACCTCCATAAAATCGTTTTGCAGTAATTTATTTGAAGCAAAATATTGCGTCGCTGCAGGAGTCGTAAAAATATTATTTGCTCCAATGAGCGGTCTGCTCTGATTATAAAACAGAAATATCAATGAAAATAAAAATGTAATTAGTGCAATGCCGCGGCTCAATAATCGCGGTGTTTGTTCAATTACAATTGCAAATAACACTGCTCCTGCTATAAACAATAATAAGTGCAACCTTACGTGCCAAATTTGCCATTTTAATACAAAACAAAAGAGTAAAAACATGATTAAAATAAGGCCTGCGAGTAGTTTTTGTGTGCCGGAAAAGTTTTTCCTTTTCACCAACATCCAAACCAGTGCAAATGCGAATAAAATTACTTGCAGGAAATTTCCCGCGGCATCTTCATGCGAGGAAAAATAACCCACTTCAAAATCGGGACTCGGTGCCCAATTGTATTTTGGCGCATTAACATCTACCCCAATTAATTTATTAAACCTGGTAACTCCGTTTGTTATTGCATGATTGATTGCAGGTGCAGGTGTACGCAAATGCATTGTTATATTTTTGCTCACATTAGAAATAAATCCGCCAATGGTATATATATCATTATTGAGCTCATACGATTTGCCCAGCGGACTTTTATATATTTCATAATTGCGATAGGCAAAAGGAAAATATAATGTTGCCACCAGCATTAATCCGAAAATTAAGGATGGCATGGCAGCTAATTTTTTCTTTATTAAATAAGTTATTCCAAAAAATACAACTACAGGCAATAAGTAAATAAATGCAGTGCCTTTACTCAACAATGCGAGTGCACAAACCAAATAAAATGCACCTGATGTATAAAATGAAAATTGATTTTTAACTGATAAAAGTGCAAATAATATTGCCATCATTACAAAAAATGCAACCACTAAATCGTTTTGTGTGCTGTTGCTTTGCAATATTGCCATTGGTATTGTTGCAACAAAAAAAGCAGCGAGCAATTGTGTTCGTGTATTTGCGCCGGCTGCGGCGGCCAAAAGAGCTGCTGCACCTATGTTTCCGGCAAAAAACAACCATTGTATTAAATTCGCAAGCCGGTCGTTATTACTGAGTATTAACAAATGCAAAATACCATATTCAGCAAGTGGTGGTTGCGTAATTTGTCGGTCGATTTGTGTTGGATATTGCGCTACATTATGATGTTGTTTCCATTGCATAACACGACCGAGATGGTAGGTCATACTATCCCAATTATTTGGATACGCAAATAAGGCAGTAATTAAAGTTATGGCTAAAATAAAAAGGATACTATAAAACAATCCTTTTTGATATCGGCAGGTTAAAAATTGGAGATTGTATTTTGGAATGTATTTTCCGTTTCGCCACCAGAGGATAAATCCTGTGCCTGCAAATAACATCCAGGCAATTAAAACAGGAAACGTAGTTAATGCATTAAAAATATTTAAAACCTCTGTTGAAAGGTAGACGAATCCACTTAAACCGGTTAATGTTAAAACAAAAGGTAAAATAAAACCGGCATTATAATTTTTCACATAACCGGCCATCACTAAAAAAATTATAATTCCGGTAATGAGTAATATGATGGCCATGGTTTAGTCGTAGACTTCCAAATGTACTCTTTCTTTTTCATACCCTAAATCGGCGATACGCAATTTGGCATCATTAACCATGTTTCGCCAGCCACAGAGGTAAAAGTCCATGTCGCGTTTTCCGTGTTCACAAATGGCATCATAAACATCGTGTACGTATCCTTTTGCTCCTGTCCACTCATGCGTTTCGTGTCGACTTAGTGCTACATGATATTTAAAATGCGGATATTTTAATTCCAGTTCAAGAAATTCTTTATGATATAAAATATCCGATTCTTTTCTTGTCCCGAAAACCAGATGTATTTCAGGCGTAGGAATATTATGGTGAAGCAGATGTAAAATTTGAGAACGGAACGGTGCAATACCGGTACCGGTGCTAATCATTACCATCGGGCGTTCCAGCGTATCGGGCAATACAAATTTTCCTGCCGGTCCGCGAAATTTTAAACTCGCTCCGGGAACAGCCTGTTCAAACAAATAGGTTGAACCAAGACCACCTTCTTTGTGACTGATTAATAATTCGAAAAGGTTGTTGCCAAATGGTGCTGAAGCAATTGAATAACTGCGCATGCGCTGGCTCGGTCGTTCGCTGATAGGGAGGTCGAGGGTTACAAATTGACCGGGAATAAAGTCGAAAACCGGAGTTTCTGCTGCTTCAATAATAAAGCTTCGGGTATTATTGGTTTGAATGATTACTTCTTTTACGATGCCGTTTTGCCAGACTAACATATTTTCTTTTTGAATGCAACACAAAGTTGTGGTAAAAAGTTGATTATCATTGAAATAAGTTATATCACCAATTGAAAACCATTTATTTCAGTGGGTTCCCGTTTTATTTCAATACCTTTGCACCACTGTCATGGACTTGCAGGAATTGCTTACGGTATACCGAGAGCAGGACGAAAGAATTAAAAATTTTACCGGACAGATAGAGGGTGCCCAAAAGCCGATAAACCTCCATCTGAAGGGCATTGCAGGCTCATTACTTTCCTTTGTTGTTTCAGGTATTTACAAAAATCTTCACCACAACCATCTTTTTGTTTTAAATGACAAAGAGGAAGCCGGTTACTTTTTAAACGACCTTGAAACTTTACTTGACAAAAAGGATATTTTATACATTCCCGATTCATTTAAAAAGGAAACATCATTTGAGGAGGTAAACACCAATAATGTATTATTACGCACTGAAGCAATAAATAAAATCACCAATTCTGCCACCAGAGGTGAAATAATTGTTACTTATCCCGAAGCGCTTGTAGAAAAATTTGTTGTTGCAGAAGTATTAAAGGAAAATATCATCCTACTTAAAAAAGGTGAAAAACTCGACGACCATTTTATAATTGATTTATTAGCGGAAAACGGTTTTGAAAGAACAGATTTTGTGTATGAACCCGGGCAGTTTTCGGTGCGTGGTGGTATTATTGATATTTTTTCATTTGGCAACGAGCAACCTTATCGCGTTGAATTATATGATGATGAGGTAGAAAGTATTCGCGTATTTGATCCTACTACTCAAATTTCAGAAAAATCGATCGCACAGGTTACCATTATTCCGAATATTCAGACACAATTTGGTGCTGAGCAAAAATCATCGCTGTTTCACTCTTTACCAAAAAATACGATTGTTTGGTTTAAGGATGCAAAATATACGTTTGAGGTAATCAATAAAGTATATGAAAAGGCACAGGACTGGTATGAGATAGCAAAAAAAGAAAAATTGCTTGATCGCGATCATCCGTTTAATAAATATCCGCCGGAGGAATTATTACTATCAGGTCCTTCTTTATTACAAGAGGTTCCATTGTTCAGTTGTGTGGAATTTGGTTTGCATAAAAGTTTTGACGATGCTGCGGAAATTGTTTTTAATGCTGCCACACAGCCATTATTTAACAGGAATTTCGATACGCTGATTCAAAAGTTAAAAGAATTTCAAACGCAACGATATCATTTATTTATTTTCATGAGCAATGCGCGACAAGCGGAACGTTTTCATGAAATATTTACCGATTTAAATGCGCAATTAAAATATTTACCAATAATTCCTGTGATTCGTGAAGACGGTTCGGCATCAACTACCATTGCCGCAGGATTTATTGACCACGATAAAAAAATTGTTTGTTTCACCGACCATCAGATATTTGAGCGCCATCATAAATACACCATAAAAAGTGGCTTTGCCAAAAGTGATGCCATTACGATAAAAACCCTGATGGAGCTGCGTCCCGGCGATTTTGTAACACATATCGACCATGGTGTAGGTGTATATTCGGGATTAGAAAAAATTGAAATTAACGGGCAAATTCAGGAAGCAGTTAGGTTAATTTATCGCGACAATGATTTATTGTATGTGAATATTAATTCGCTGCATAAAATTTCGAAATATGCGGGTAAAGATGGAACGGCGCCCAAATTAAATAAAATTGGCAGCGATGCCTGGGAGCAATTAAAACGCAAAACAAAAGCGAAAGTAAAAGATATTGCGAAAGATTTAATTGCATTATACGCGCAACGCAAAGCAAGTAAAGGTTTCTCTTATTCGCCGGATGGATATTTGCAAAACGAACTCGAAGCAAGTTTTATTTATGAAGACACACCTGATCAATTCAGAGCCACCGTTGATGTAAAACGAGATATGGAAAAACCACATCCAATGGACCGGTTGGTTTGTGGAGATGTTGGTTTTGGTAAAACAGAAATTGCTATTCGCGCTGCATTTAAAGCCGTTGTTGATGGAAAGCAGGTTGCTGTGTTGGTGCCGACAACTATTTTAGCATCACAACATTTCAAAACATTTTCGGAGCGATTAAAAGAATTTCCTGTTACGGTTGACTATATCAACCGATTTAAATCAGATAAGGATAAAAAAGCAACATTAGAAAAATTAGCTGAAGGAAAAGTTGATATTTTAGTTGGAACGCATGCCATTATCGGTAAAAAAATAAAATTCAAAGATTTAGGATTATTAATTATTGATGAAGAACAAAAATTTGGTGTAACAGTAAAAGAAAAATTGCGTGCATTCAGAGCAAATATTGATACTTTAACTTTAACCGCCACACCAATTCCAAGAACATTACAATTTAGTATGATGGGTGCGCGCGACCTGTCAATTATAAATACACCACCACCAAACAGGCAGCCGATTCAAACTGAATTAAAAACATTTGATGCCGAATTTATTCGCGATGCCATTTATCAGGAAATTTATCGCGGTGGTCAGGTATATTTTATTCATAACCGTGTTCGCGATATTCAGGAAACTGCTGCTTTAATTAAAAAAGTTTGCCCCGATTTAAATATTGGAGTTGCACACGGTCAGCTTGAAGGAGAGGAATTAGAAGACCACATGTTAAAGTTTATTGATAAAACATATGATGTACTCGTTTGTACTAATATTGTTGAAAGTGGATTAGATATTCCGAATGCCAATACCATTATTATAAATAATGCACATTGGTTTGGTTTAAGCGATTTACATCAGTTGCGCGGACGTGTTGGTAGAAGTAATAAAAAGGCTTATTGTTATTTGATTTCGCCTCCATTATTTGGATTACCGGATGATTCAAGAAAACGACTTCGCACAATAGAACAATTTGCTGATTTAGGCAGCGGATTTCAGATTTCGATGCGCGATTTGGATATTCGTGGTGCAGGAAATTTATTAGGTGCGGAACAAAGCGGATTTATTTCTGAAATTGGTTTCGATATGTATCACAAAATTCTGGATGAGGCCATTCGTGAATTAAAACAATCGCAGTTTAAAGAATTATTTGCCGATCAGGTTGCTGAAAAACAGGAATATGTGCGTGATGTTCAAATTGATACTGACCTGGAAATGCTAATTCCTGATGCTTATATCACCAATATTAATGAGCGGATGAGCATTTATACCCGTTTGGACAACGTTGCGAACGAAGAACAGATTACACAGTTTAAAACCGAACTTACAGACCGTTTTGGCAAAGTTCCACGACAAGTGGAGGAGTTGTTTAACGGCATCAGATTGCGCTGGCTGGCAAAGGACATGGGCTTAGAGCGCATCATATTTAAAGGCCGCAAACTGCGCTGTTATTTTGTAGAAAATCCGGAGTCGGTTTTTTACGACAGCCCTTTGTTTAATCAGATTATGCAGGTAATCGGTCAAAAACAAACCACGGGAACCATAAAACAAACCGACAAACATCTCATCCTCATATTTGAGCAGGTTCAAAGTATGAGCCATGCCCGCACCCTTCTTCAAAACCTGCATCAGGTTCTTTTTAGTACTGTTTCAAAACAGTAACTTTGTTACAAAACAACTACTATGAAACAAACAACCATATTGGTATGTTCATTGGTATTGCTGATGGCAACCGCGTTTAAAAGTGATAATAATTGCGAGTCTTTTTTTCCAAATGAAGTTGGCACAAAATGGGAGCTCACAAATTATGATGCTAAAGACAAAGTAACTTCTAAAAGTTTAAGTCAGCTCACCGCAATTAACAATGTTGCTGATGGCATGGAAGCAACAATTAATATTGAAATTTTTGATGATAAAAATAAATCATTAAATAAAGGTGATGTAATAATGAAATGTACTCAGGATAAATTTTTAATGGACATGAGTAATATGTTTCCTAAAGATCAATTTAATGGTATGAAAGATGTGAGTATTGAAATTTCTGATCAATACATGGAATTCCCTTCTAATCCAGTTGCCGGACAAACCTTACCGGATGATGAAAGTACAATGACTGTTTCAATGAATGGTATGACCATGATGACCATGAAAATGAAAACTACAAATCGTAAAGTTGAAGGCACCGAAACGATTACAACACCTGCAGGCACTTATAATTGTGTAAAATATTCATCTGATACTGAAGTATCATCTACCATGTTTAAATCGAAATCAAAATCGACCATGTATATGGCAAAAAATGTTGGTATGGTGAAAATGGAGAGTTATGATGATAAAGGTAAATTACAATCAAAACAATTACTTACATCATTTGGTAAATAATATTTAGTGAAGGTATTTTCCTTTTTATTTATTGGTTTAATTGTATTTATCAGTTGCAACAAACGTGAACTTCCACAATTAAATGATGGCACGGAAACCGTTGAATCCGGCGCTGTATATGTTGTTCACAGTATGATTTATGTTGAAGATGATCCGTGGACTACATCTAATATTTATGTAATAAAAGGAACAGGCGACACCATATGGGTGTATGGTTCCGGTTATGGCGATTTTGTTGATGTATGTAATGATTGCAACGACAATAATTATTACTTAGGTAAAAAATTTCACGGCACAGGTCCTGCAACTGAAGATGTAAAAGCAGTTGACAGCATCATCACAAACATTTTTGGCTTACAGCGCGACAGCGTTTTATTACAATTTATTGTTCCGCATTATCACAATGATCATATTAATAATGAATTTATTGATGCGTTTCATTCAGCATTTGCATATCCGTTGCGCAGCGATGAAAAAATATGGATTCATATTAATGATGCCTACGGTGCAATATGTAATGAACCTTGCTGCGGAACCGAACCTTGTCCCGACAAAAAAAATAAATATTACGGCGTTCCGTATTTGCCATCATGGGAAAAAAAATACACAGATTTATTCACCAATATGGGTGAAGCAGATGATCCTTGCAATAAAATTATAAAAACCTTCACCTCGGTTTCCGGAAATTGGCATATAACAAAAGCACTTGCTGTTGCCGACGGTGGCCATACCGACGGCACTGTAAATCTCGAAAACGAAAAGCTGCAACTGCGTATTGCCGGAACAAAAAGCAAAAAACAATGCCCTTTACCTGAAGGCTGGCGTATGATTTCAGTGCATGGAAATGTTACCGGCGATGACAATTCTCCCGGGGAGTAAGCTATCACCAGAATTGGGTACTGCGGATTTGTTTTATACTTCTACATTTGCATTACAAAACATACACATATGGGAAGTTTTATTTTTGATGAGATTGATCAGTTCGCACGCAAACAAACTGCATTTTCAGTGCATCCAAAACCAATTAGTATTTCAGACTTAACATCACCGGAATTAAATTACCTGGGCACGTTAAAAACCATGCGCGAGAATGTAGTTCCCAAAAAATTAGATTCATATAAAGGTGACGGTGCTATTGTTGGTTTACTTGATACCGGCATAAATAGTGAACATGAATTATTTAAAGGTAAAATAATTTATGAAACCAACTATTTGGGCGAAACTGTTCATTCCAACCAAAAAGAATTGGCTGATACACATGGCCACGGAACACATTTAGCCGGTATTATTTGTGCTGAAAATAAATTAATAAAATATACTGAAGATGGTGTTGCAAAATCAACAACAATAAATGGTGTTGCAAAAAATGCAAAAATTGTCAGTGTTAAAGTAACTGATGGGGACGATGGATATACAACTTGGTGGAAAATTACTGACGGATTAGAGCAAATAATAAAATATAACTTCTCAATTCCCGAAAAAGATAAACATTTGCGTGTAAATATGGTATTAATTGCCTATAATGCACTTGACAATGTAAATAAAAATGCCTGCACCTGTCACCATCGTTTACAAAAACTCATTAATCAGTTGGCCGGTATGCAAATTCCGGTTATTTGTTCCGGTGGCAACGGACAATATTATTTTAAAACTGCCGATAGTAATTCCATGATATCGGGATTAGGCTATCCGGCCTATTTGCAAAATACTATTGTTGCTGTCTCCAGAGATGAATTCGGTAAACTTTCAAATTTTACACAACGCGTTTATAATGATGGCATAATTAAATTAAAACAACAATTTGCCATTTACGGTGAAGACACTGTTTCAGCAGGTATTAAAAGCGATAGCGACTATTCAGTATTATCCGGAAGTAGTCAGGCTGCAGCATCGCTTACCGGTATCTTGGCGTTGTTGTACGAAAAAAATATAAAAACAGGGTTAAAGCCATTTTTAAATGCAATTGTGCTCAATCTGCTATCAGAGCAAAGCACAGAAACTACCGAGGATGTCTACGATATTAATAGAAATCATATCAGTAAAAAATATTTTGCCATAAACAAATAAGAAAACACCATGCTTCAAACGAATAAACCATACATTTTTGTTGACCTTGCAAATAATAGTTTTGATTTTTTAATAAATGCAAAACTTAATGGCGCAAATGCGTATCCAAATTTTCAAACCGTACATAAATATTATGATTCTATCCAAGCCGGTTTGTATGTAATTGAGTATGACCTCACAACAACAGCTCCAACACCAAATAATTATCCGCCTTACACAGATACATTTGACGCCGCTGCTGTCAGATTATCAGTGCGCATATTTGCTAATCGCAGTCTGGTAGGTAGTGTTACGGTGAATGTGGTAAATAATGTTGCACCTAATTTAGAATTGAATCATTTTTTTACTGACGGTAGTAAAAAAATTCCATATTGCTGGATTAAATCAGCACCCGTAACCGGAGTTGAAGTGTTTTTTGCAGCTAGCGTACACAACACAGCTATTCCCGGTCAGCCAGACCAAATTATATTACAACCCAATAAGCATAAAATTATTTTATGTTATACCTTGCTGAACAACACCGGTGGAATGGCAGAACGTCAATATAACCTTTCTGCTTACGATCCCAGTACTTACGATTTAGTTGAAATCAGAATTACGGATAGTACGAATGCCCGTAAAGGCTCCGGTACAACATCACAATCGGATGCTGACTCATCAGATGATAATTAATTCCATATAACCACTTATATTTGAAGCCAATGCAATTGAATAAGATCATTACGTTGGCTTCTTTTTTTGTGTTTGCCTGCTCAGCGGCATTTACTCAAAAAGTTGATACCACCTATATTAATACCATTAACCAGCTGAGTTTTGATTTACGTGAAAGCAATCCCGATTCATGTAAGTTGCTTGCGGAGGAGGCAATACGGTTATCTGAAAAAATAAATTACACCCGCGGACTTGGTGATGGATATACACGGCTTGGCTTATTGGAAAAAAATAAAGGCAATTATACCGGAGCTATCGGTTATTATAAAAAAAGTTTATCTTACCGAAAACAATTAAATAAACCGGAGCAACTTGCCGGCACTTATTCCAACATTGGAAACGCTTACCATAACGCAGCACAATTTGATTCTGCTATATACTACCATCTCGAATCAATTAAAATTGCGGAAGCACTGAATAACACCAAATTAATTATTAAATATTATGGTTGTTTGGCAGTGGCTTATCAAAAAAATGAAAGCGCTGAAGAAGCTTTAAAATATTATCTTATAAGTTACGACTATGCAACAAAAACCGGTAATCCGGTTGATTTGTTGCTGCCAACAATAAATTTAAGTTCACTTTATATTGATCTAAATAATCCACGCAAAGCAATCAGTTATTTGCTTAATGTAGTAACAAATAATCCGGATTTACGGGCAGGAGATGATTTAGGAAATATTTATAACAATTTGGGCACTGCTTATAACAATCTGAATATTGAAGACAGTGCCTTGTATTATTTTGAAGCCGCTAAAGCAATATTTGAAGCAGAAGAGCTACCCGAACTTGGTGTATGCCTAAGTAACATGGGCATTTTATATTTTAAAACAGGTAATGCGGAAAAAGCAAAACAATATCTCAAAAACAGCAATACCTTATTATTAAAAGCCAACCGTTTAGAAGTTGTTGAAGATAATTATTTATACTTATCAGGCGTTTATAGCAATCAGGGGTTATTTGATTCAGCCGAGCAAATGATGCAACTGCATATTATTTATCGCGATTCAGTTTTTAATCAGGAGAAACAAGCCAAAATAAGTGAGATACAAACGGCATACGAAACAGAAAAGAAAGAGCAGATTATTAAAAGGCAAAAAATTGTAAACTCATCAATAATAATTGGGTCGATATTATTACTTGCAATTTTATTATTGTTGTTTAATCGACGTCAATTGAAAAAGAAACTCGAATTTGAGCAACAATTGGTTTCCGACAGAACCCGCATTAGCTCTGACTTACACGATGATATTGGTTCTACGCTTGGCAGTATTTCTTACTTTAGTCAGTTAGTAACCAAACTTCAGAAAGAAAATGATGCAGAAAAAGTACAGGACCTGCTTGGCAAAATTGAAGAGGTAAGTGGTGAAGCCGTTGAAAACATGAGTGATATTGTTTGGGCCATTAAGCCGGATAATGATAATTCTGAAAAAATGTTTTTACGGATTCAAAATTATGCGACAGAGTTTCAACAAGCTTCTAATATTCAATACCAGTCTAAAGTAGATGAAGCCGCAAACCATATCAGTTTAAATATGGAGCAACGCAAAAATATTTACCTCATTTTTAAGGAGAGTATTTACAATGCATTTAAATATTCGGAAGCCTCTGAAATATTATTTACCGCTACCTATGTTGCGAACGAACTTTCTATCACTTTAACAGACAATGGCAAAGGTTTTGAGCCTGGAAAAACAAAAAGTGTAAATGGTAATGGATTACCCAATTTGATGAGGCGGGCAAAAGAAATTCATGCAGAATTAATTGTGGAAAGTGCGCCTGGCAACGGAACAAAAATTATACTTAAGTTGCCTGTTTAAGTAACCATAATTGGTGATATAAAATATATTTATAAATAAAGAAATTTGCACAAATGAATAACATTAAGGTTTTGTTGTTTGATGATAATATCCGTATCAGGGAGTCGCTGTCGATTTTATTTAACAGCACTCGTGGATTTGAATTTTGTGGGGCTTATGCGGATAATATGCAGGTGGTAGAGTTGGTAGAATTACACAAACCGAATGTTGTGCTAATGGACATTGATTTGCCCGGTATCAATGGAATAGAAGCTGTTCGTAAAATCAGAAAGGTTGATGCTGAAATACCGATATTAATGCTCACCGTTTTTGATGATGACCAAAAAATATTTGATGCCATTTGTGCAGGTGCTTCCGGCTATATGCTTAAAAATAAATCGCTGGATCAATTAATAGATGCTGTTCGTGAAGTGTCCTTAGGAGGTGCTCCAATGACACCTTCCATTGCAAAACGTGTGCTTGAACTGTTTCAAAAACAAAACAAACTGGAAACTGCAGATGATTTTAATTTAAGTCCCAGGGAAAAAGATGTTTTATCACATTTAGTGCGTGGCTCAAGTTACAAAATGATTGCCGACGAATTACAAATCGGATATGATACGGTGCATACCCATATAAAAAAGATTTACAAAAAATTGCATGTCAACTCAATGACTGAAGCAGTTGCAAAAGCTTTAAAAAATAAATTAACCTGATTTTCATTTTATTTCATTTTTAGTAAATCCCCGTTAACATTTTTTTGTTGCGGGGTTTTCTTTTTCGATTAGAAATAAAAATCATCGGAATGATAAATAATTAATTCTATTTTTGCCGCAACGAGAATTATTTTCGTATAAACCACCCATCTATGGAAAATCATCAATTTCGTCCTGAGAGCCTCATGATGAGTTATGGCTATAAGCCTGAACTTAGTGAAGGCGCAATAAAATGTCCGATATTTCAAACCTCTACTTTTGTTTTTAAAAATGCAGAAGCCGGAAAACGTTTTTTTGAAGTTGCTTACGGACTAAGCGAACAAAAACCCGGTGAAGAACAGGGTTTAATTTATTCGCGATTAAATAACCCCGACCTCGAAGTGTTGGAAAACCGCCTTACCCTTTGGGATGGCGCTGATGCCTGTGCCGTTTTTTCTAGCGGTATGAGTGCAATTTCTACTGTGTTGTTAGAGTTCCTGAAGCCGGGTTCATTTGTGTTGTATAGCGCGCCCCTGTATGGTGGAACTGACCATTTTATCAATCACGTATTGCCACAATGGGGAATAGAAAGTGCGGGATTTGATGCAAATAGTTCTGAGGAGGATATCGAAAATATCATCCTTTCAAAAGGCGGAAAAAATTTGCGTTTAATTTATGTTGAAACCCCTGCCAATCCCACAAATGCTTTAATTGATTTGAAAATGTGCAAACGTATTGCAAATAAATTTTCGAATGCTGAAAAACAAGTGGTGCTTGCTGTTGATAATACTTACATGGGCCCACTGTGGAGTCATCCATTAAAACACGGAGCTGATTTGGTAATATATTCTGCAACAAAATATATTGGCGGACATAGTGATGTGATTGCAGGAGCTGTTTTGGGGAATCACGAGTTGATGACACGCATTAAAACCATGCGCACATTTATGGGAAATATGATGAGTCCGTGGACCGGTTGGTTATTGTTGCGGAGTTTGGAAACATTAAAACCCAGAATGGAATTACAGGCACAGAATGCTGTAAAAGTTGCCGAGTTTTTGCGCGAACATCCTAAAGTTGAAAAAGTGTATTACCTCGGTTTTTTAGAAGAAGGAACCGAACAATATGCCATTTATCGCAATCAATATTTATCTGCAGGTGCAATGTTAAGTTTTGATGTTGTGGGTGGAGAGAAAGAAGCGTTTACATTTTTAAATAATCTAAAACTAATCAAACTCGCAGTATCATTGGGCAGCACCGAATCGTTAGCTGAACACCCTGCTACGATGACGCATGCTGATGTATCACAAACAGAAAAAGATAAATTAGGCATCAGCGAAAAACTCGTACGTATCAGTATTGGTGTTGAATATTATGAAGATTTAATTTTTGATATTGAACATGCGTTAAGTTTAATTTAAGGGATTAAATAATTTCATTAATCAGGAAGTTGTTATTGTTAAAAATAACAGTTTCCTGATTTCTTTTCCCCATAAATAATTTACCAAGCGGCGAATGTGCTGATAAAACTAGAATTGATTTGTTTGCTATTTGTACACTTCCATAAGCAATAGCAATAAAAAAAATACCATTTGAGGTAAAAATCAAACTACCTTGTTTAGATACCGGTGATTTATTATCAATATCAATTACTGTTAATTCGTTTTTTTGATGATATGCATTTGAAAGCTGCTGCATCAAGTTACCTTGTTCAATATGCAACATCGCCCTTGCTGTTTCATATTTATCTCCGGCAGTACTTTTTGTTTCATTACTAATACTTTCTTTTATTGCAGCGAGGTTACTTTCCAATGCAGTTATTTTATCCTGTATGGCGGATAACAAATATTGGTATAGTTCAACTTTAAGTGTTTTCACAAATGTCGGTGTTTTATAACTTGTCAAATTTAAGGCAAAAAAAAACCGCATCGAGGAGCTGATGCGGTTTAGCGACTCTAATATGAGAACTAAGAAGAATTAATTAACCTAGTAAGTACCCTTTACTTACAGTTATAAAATTCTATCTATCTCGGCTTTATACCTAAGACAAAAATTTCGATTTATTGGAGCAGTTTTTTATCGGTTTTCAACTTAACTACTTGATTATCAGTAGATTATATGTTTTTAAAAGGGTCATTTAGCGGAAATTATAGGCTTTTATCACCTAAAAAAACTTGTAAAAAGTCATAATTCATACTGATTCATCAATGCTTTTCAACTTTAGGTGTTATAAATTCCCTTTCTCCGGCTTCTTTAATCTCTATATCAAGTTATATAAATAAAAAAAATCGCGCCGAGGAGTGACGCGATTTTTTGAATTGGTAGTATAAACCTACTATTGAATTGACAAAGCCTGTGTTGACAGGGAACTTCCTCTGTTAATTTCTATCAGATAATTACCTGCAGATAATGTACTGATATCAATTGAGTTAGTTGTTCCGTTTGTGCTGTTATTTTCATAAACAACTTTTCCGGTAAGGTCAGTAATTTTAATTCCTACGATTGCATCAGCAGAAGTATTATCGATATAAACAACATCATTTGCAGGGTTAGGATAAATGTTTAATCCTTCAGCAAGTGGATTATCTACACCTGCATTTTCTTCTGCAGTCATTGTTTTTTGTTGTGGCGCTACCGGAATTACTTCGCGGTCAATTTTAATTGCATTTACACCAACAAAACTTAATTCAACTTCTTCAGCTTCAGTTTTGCCTGAAATATTATCTACCACAACAATACTTAAAGTTCCAATCTGGCCGTCGCCGGAAGTGTTTGCGCGATCTTTACGCACAATAGTTCCTGTAACTTGTTTAGTATCACCAAATGTTTTGCTTAAACGTAATGTTTCACCAACATTGCCCATCCAAGAATCGGCCCAGTTTATTTTTAAACTTGCGGCATCTATTACCTCTGCATCAACGTTAATCGTAAATGTGATACCATAAATTTCATCTACACTATTTAAATCATCTCCCAACATAATTGGAATTTCATTTAAACCAATTTGTAAAACATCAGTTGCAGGAGCAAAATATAATGGAGCTTCTCCACCTTCTAATCTTGTATTATTTAATGGATGATCTAAACCTAAGTTATTAATTACAGCAGTTGTATCATCATCATTAATTGTTCCGTTACCATCACAGTCGGTCCATTTTAAATCATTTAAAATATACCAATAAACAGAATCAGGTTCCATCCATGCAGCAGCTAATTTTGCAGACCAATCGATAGTCATATCTTCACGTGGAGTTCCTGTTGCACCGTAGTTAATACCGATTTCAAATAAATCGCTACCATCTGCATAACCATCGTTATTTGCATCACCCGGCCAAACGCAATTGAAAATACAATCGTCGAATGAACCATCTGCATTTGATTTAATTACTGTAAAACGCTGATCAAAATCTTCTAACCATTGACGACCGGCAATTAAATAACCGCCATCAGCAGTATTTTCTACATCCCAAACTTCCATTCCTGTTTCAGCAAATCCTCCCGGAGTTGCAACAATCGGAATATTTATGTTGCCTAATTCAGCACCTGTTGCGCCATCTAGTACCCAGCCTGCAGTGCTTAATTCACCACCATCCTGAGTCCAGCTAATAACATTACCGCCTGCTAATTCAACTGCCCATGCACCTTCTTCATAAGGAGAACCATGGTTTAAAAACGTTGACCACTCAACAACACCCGCTGCATTTATTTTTCTAACGGTACCATTATAATCGCCTAAAGCAGTAGAACCGGAACCACTTAATAATAAACCACCATCAGCCGTAGTTTTTAAGCTGTTCCAATATCCGTATTCCCAATCAATTCCCCATGGAATATATGTTGAATATTCAAGGTTTAAATCGCTATCATATTTATACACGATTTTATTTCCGTAGTTACCTGTAGCATATGCAAATCCG
>ERZ795049.3385-NODE-3385-length-16955-cov-5.257396_pt1 | contig 16955 bp, 14 predicted proteins | sample MGYA00375133_ERZ795049 | MGnify/ENA primary metagenome ERZ795049 (study PRJEB30178, sample SAMN05720147) | activated sludge metagenome | isolation source: anaerobic digester from wastewater treatment plant | place: Japan | collected 2015-04-20 ...
CCGCTCGATCTCCTCCATCGAGACGGGCCGCTTCTCGGTGGCGCGCAGCAGGCCGCTGATCAGCTTCTGACGGTCGAAGGGCTGGCGCCGGCCGTCGCGTTTGACGACCATCACGGGCGTCTGCTCGACATATTCGTAGGTGGTGAAGCGGACGCCGCAGCCGAGGCATTCGCGCCGCCGGCGGATCGACGTCTCGTCGGGCGTGAGGCGGGAATTGACGACCTTGTTATCGATCGAGCCGCAGGCGGGGCATTTCATCGGGGCAGCCGCATCCTCGAGGGGGTCGCACCGGCCCGGGGGCGCCCGACCGCGCCGGGCGGCCCGGAGGATCTATTCGGGCGCAAAAATCCGGAAAAATCAAGCGCCGGCGGATTTCGACCGGCCGACCGCCCCCGCCAGAGGTCGCCAGAGGAGAGACTGAAATCCGCCGGATCCGTCCGCCTGGCCGGATCCGACGGATTTCTGGGAGCGAATTCCCTGGCCCGCATCGCCGGCGGCGGCGAAGGAAGCACCGACCGCCGGGGTGGCGGCCTCACGTCTCCATGGTGAAGTAGGCGTTCTGGAAATCGTGCGCCATGCGCTCGATGCGGACCGATTCGAACCCGGCCTCGCGCAGCATTCGTTCGGCCAGTTGCACGCCCCACGCGGCGCCGAGGCCCATCCCGCCCTGCGCGAGCGAGACAGTCATGCAGTGCATGCACGAGATGGCATAGATCATGGCGCCCAGGGGGTGGTCGATGTTGTCGACCGGTTCACTGGAGGCATCGATGTCCATCATCAGGAAGACGCCGGCGGGGCGCAGGGCGCGGCGGATTGCCGCCAGCACCTTGTCGGGCCGGGCCTGGTCGTGGATCGCGTCGAGCGCCGTGATCCAGTCGTAGCTCGCCGGCTCGTCCCAGTCGGTCAGGTCGCGCTGCTCGAAGCGGATGTTGGACAGTCCCCGCTCCGCGGCGACGCGCCGGGCCTCGGCCACGGCCGCCTCGCTCAGGTCGTAGCCGGTGAACCGGCTCCGCGGATAAGCCGCCGCCAGTTGCATCATCGCCAGGCCACGGCCGCAGCCGACGTCCAGCACGTCGATGCCCGCCTGCAGCCGCTCGTGCAGGCCCGGCATCCGCGGCACGACCTGGTCGACGATCGTCTGCACGATGGCCTGGCCGCTGTCCTCGGCCATCACGTCGTGGAAGCGCTTGAAGGCGGCGTAGGGGACGCCGCCGCCGCGGCGGAAGCACTCGAGCACATCGTCCTCGACACTGCCCAGCACGGCCAGATACTGCGCGAAGACCGCCATGTTGCCGGTCGGGTTGTTGCGGCTGAGCCAATGGGCGTGTTCGGGGGGAAGCCGGTGCATCCCGGTTTGCGGGTCGCGCTCGATGATGCGGGCGGCGACCATCGCGCCGAGCCATTCGCGCACGTAGCGCTCGTTCAGGCCGGTCTGGTCGACCAGCATCGCCAGGGTGCGGGGTTCGCCGTCGGCCATGGCGTCGAACAGGCCGGCGCGGTGGCCGAGCGAGATCATCAGGCAGGTCATGCCGCCGTTGAGCATGGCGAGGAGGGCGTCGCCGAAGGCGTCCTTGCGGGCGGCGTCGAGGGGGGAGGTGGCGCAGGCAATGCACATGGTGCGGATCCCTTCGTAAAAGATGATCGGCCTATCATGAATAAAGACAGACCGTTATGTCTGCTCTTCGCGTCAAAAAAGAAGAGTCAGCGGCGCTGGCTGTCCAGCAAGGTTTCCAAGGTGGTGATGGCCCGTTCCACCGGCCAGCTTTCGCGATACGCGACGGCCAGCGCGATGGAACCCTCGAACAGCAACAGGTAGCTGTCGACGAGCATCGCCGCGTCGGCCCGCGCCAGCGTCGGTTCTTCCACCATCAGGGCGCCGGTCAGTTGGTGCAGGTAGCGGCGGAAGGTCTCGCGGTGCCGGCGCGCGACTTCGCGCACGCCGGCCGAATCGGGCGGCGCCTCGGCGACCATGATCTGAAACGGGCAGCCGCGGTAATCGCTCGATTCGAACCAGGGCGGCAGGATGGTCAGGGGCCCGAAGAACCGTTCGCGAGCGGTCGGAAAGGCGTCGACTTCCTGGCGGACGAGTTCGAATTCCTTGCGCGACATTTCGATGGCGTAGGCCCGCAGCAGGTCGTCTTTGGAGGGGAAATGGTCGTAGAACGACGCCTTGGCGACACCCGACTCAGCGATGATCTGGTTGATGCCGGTGGCGCGGTAGCCCTGGCGGTAGAACAGGTCGGCGGCGGCGTCGAGGATCCGCTGGCGGACAGGGGAGTGGGACGTCGGCGATTTCATGGTGGGGGAGAATATGACAGACCGTTCTGTCTGTCAACGAGAAAAATGGGGCTGGCGAACCGGCAGCCCCGTTTCAAGCGCGGCGCCCGAGCGTTGCCACGCCACACGGCGACACCGGTACGGTTCCGAGGAACCGCCGAATCGGTAACGATACCGATTTCGATGGCGATCCCGATCCCGATCCCGACAACTCCGGTTCTCCTTTGCGGCTCGGCCCCTGCGCTTCCATGGCCGACGTCAATTTTCCGGGCGATTCTCAGTGGAGCGCGGCGGGCGGAATCCTTATCTTGATCACCCGGGTCGGGCGCGCCGCCGCGCCCTGCCCCTCGACCGGTCAAACTCGAAGGATGGAGTCACCGTGACCTCGCACCCTCGCCTTCTCGCCATGATCCCCGCGCGGCTGGGCAGCCAGCGGCTGAAACAGAAGAACCTGCGTGAAATCGCCGGCGCGTCGCTGGTGGCGTGGGCGGTGCGCAAGTGCCGCGCCGCCGGCGTGTTCGACGAAATCTGGGTCAATTCCGAGGCGGAGGAGATCGGCCGGATCGCCGAGGCCGAGGGGGCGCGGTTCCACCGCCGTCCGCCGGAGCTGGCCAACAACGTCGCCACTTCCGAGCAGTTCGTGCACGAGTTTCTGCTGGCGCACCCGTGCGACTATCTGATTCAGGTCCATTCGATCGCGCCGCTGCTGACGACGGAGGAGGTGCGGGCGTTTGTCGAGGCGATGCTCGCCGACGGTTGCGACGTGCAGCTCAGTTGCACGCTGGAGCAGATCGAGTGCGCGCTGGACGGCCGGCCGGTCAATTTCACGTTTGCCGAGAAGACCAACTCCCAGGAGCTGCGGCCGATCCAGCGCGTGACGTGGAGCATCACCGGCTGGCGGCGCGCGACCTACCTGGAGGCGTTCGCCGCGGGGCGGACCGCCACCTATGCCGGCCGCGTCGCGTTCCATCCGCTGGACCGGCTGGCCGGTCACATCATCAAGACCGAAGAGGACCTGCAACAGGCCGCGGCGCTCTGGCCGCTGCGTTTCGGCGCGCGGGATTGATCGGCCGCGGGCGCGGCCGGTTTGAACCGATGGCGGCGGAGGCCGCTCAGTAGAGGCTCTGAATCCGCCGCCGGATGGCCGGCGTGATCAGGTCGGGGGCCAGGCGCTGGACCTCGGCGTAGTGCTCCAGCGCCTGCTGCCTTGCGCCGGTCAGTTCCAGCGCCGTGGCCAGATTCAAGTGGACCGCCCCCGCGTCGGGCTGGAGCTCAAGCACGTTGCGGTAGTGCCCGATGGCCTCATCAAAGCGCCCTTGCTCGGCGAGCAGGTTGGCCAGGTTGAAGCGGGCGTCGATCAGCCGCGGCTCGAGCTTCAGGGCGGCTTCGTACCGCGCGATTGCCTCATCGGGCCGGTTCAGTTGAACGAGCAGATCGCCGAGGACGGCGTGCGCCTGGGGCTGCTCCGGCGCCAGATCCAGGATGCGGCGCAGGTGGTCCTCGGCTTCGGAGAACCGCTGCTGCGCGAGCAGCAGGTCCGACAGCGCGCGGTGGAGCTGGACGTCGTCGGGCTTCACGGCGAGCGTCCGGATCAGCAACTGTTCCGCCTCGGCGAATTGCCCCAGGCCGATCAGCAGCAGGCCGAGGTTGGTCGCCGCGGGGGTGGAGCCGGGATCGAGGCGCAGGGCCTCGCGCAGCTCGCGCTCGGCTTCCTCATTCCTTTTCAAGACCATCAAGGTTGCGCCCAGGGCGTTGCGCAGCCGCGCGTCGCGGGGGCGCAGATCGACCGCGCGGGCATACTCCGCGGCCGCCGCGTCGAGCTGTTGCCGGTCGCGCAGGTGCGTGGCCAGCAGCGTATGGGCCGCGGCCGACTCGGGGTGGCGCGCCAGGCTGTGGCGCAGCAGCGGGTCGGGATCGCGGTAAGGCCCCAGTTGGCGCAGGCTGATGACCGCCAGCAGGACGAGCAGGGTGACCGCGCCGGCGCGGCGGACATCGCGCAGCGACGCCGGCAAGCGCGCGAACAGGCCGGCCAGGATCGCGGCCAGCGCCGCCAGCGGCACGGCGGCCGCCAGGTACTGGAACCGGTCGGCGACATACGCATCGCGCAGGATCGAGCGGTCGAACAGCCCGAGCGCCGGCGCCAGCAGCAGCAGGTAGGTCGCGAGCGCCGCCAGCGGTTCGTTCCCCGCCCGGCCGGCCAACCTCAGAACCAGCAGGACCACGAACGCCAGGATCAGCAGCCCGATGGGGATCAGGTTGGGCGGCGTCAACGCGACGGTCCATTGCGGGTAGAACGCGGCCAGGCCGGCGGGCCAGACCACGTGGAGCGCATGCAGGCCGACGGCGCGGGCCGCGATCAGCAGCCGCTCGGGCGGGCTGACGTGGGCGATTGAAACCAGGTGCTCCTGGACCGGCGCCGCATCGGCGAGCGCCACCCACGCCGCCAGCAGCATCGCCGGCGCCAGCAGCAGGTGGTAGCGGCCGAGCGGAAGCACCGACCACCGTTCGCGGCGCCAGAGCGCCAGCACCGCCAGCACGAACGGGACCGGCCAGACCGAGGCGTGAATCGCGAGCGCGATCGCCAGGAGCGCCAGCGCCCCGGCGTAGAGCGGCCAGCGCGGCCGCGCGGCAAACCGGACCCAGCCGAGGGCGCCCAGCAGCGCAGCGGCCGCCGCAAGCAGGCGGGGTTGTTCGCTGATCAGCGCAATCGCCTGCGCGTGGAGCGGGTGAACGGCATACAGCGCCGCGGCGAACCAGGCGGCGCGCACGCGCAAGCAGTGCAGCAGGAGCCAGAGCAGCACGGCGTTGGCGGCGTGCAGCAACAGGCTGAGCAGATGCCAGGCGGCGGCGCGGTCGCCCAAGAGCCGGCCCTCCACCCGCAGGAAGAGATGGCCGAGCCGGCCGTGATGCCCCGCCGTCAGGAGGGATTCGGCGTGGCGCCAGGTGTCGGGCGCCGGGGCGGTCGGTTCGCCCGGCGGATACAATTCGTTGCCGAGCAGAAAGCCGTTGGAAAGCACGGGACAGAACGCGGCGATGGCCAGGAGCGCCAGCGAGAGGGGTTGGAGCCAGATCAGGGATGCCGCCGGGGGCGGCGCGCCGCGTTCGGTGGGCGCCGGCCGCGCCGCGGGCGGGCTGTCGTCGGTCGCCTCATCCGGCTGATCGGAGGCGGACTGGGGCGGGGGCGTCGGCTCGGCCATTCGGTGAACGGGGCATCCTTCCGCGCGGGGATGGAGGCATTGTGGCACCCGGGTGGAAGCGTTGTCATCAGGCAAACGACAATCCGGCCGAGAACAATTAAAACCAGTCGGGATTCAAGCAGATGGAGATCCGTCGGATCGGTCGGATGCGACCGATCGCGGCCGCCGGCCCGCGCTCACTCCTTGAGCCCGGTCATCGAGATCCCTTCGATGAACGTGCGCTGGGTGAAGAAGAACAGCACGATGACGGGCAGGATGACGACCGTGCTGGCCGCCATCAGATAGTGCCATTCGGTGCCGCCGTGCTGGCTCTGGAAGTACTGGAGCCCGAGGGCCAGCGTGAAGTCGCGCTGATCGGTCAGGAAGATGAGCGGCCCGAGGAAGTCGTTCCAGGTCGCCATGAACTGGAACAGCGCGACGACGAGCAGGGCCGGCTTGACCAGCGGCAGCAGAACGCGCCGGAAGATGGCGAACTCGTTGCAGCCGTCGATGCGGGCGGCGTCGGCGAGCGCCGCCGGGATCGTCAGGAAGAACTGGCGCAGGAGGAAGACGTAAAACGGCGGGGCGAACCACGCGCCGACCCACAGCGGCTTCAGCGACCCGATCCAGCCGAGCCAGCGGAAGAGGCCATAGAGCGGGACCATGACGACGGGAAACGGGATCATCATCGTGGCGAGCGCCAGGATGAACAGCCGGTCGCGCCCGGGCCAGTCGATGCGCGAGAAGCCATAGGCCACCAGCGCGCAGGAGATGACCGTGCCGCAGACGGTCAGCAGGCAGAGGACCACCGTGTTGGCCAGGTAGCGCGGGAACATGCGCATCGCGCGCAGGGCGAGGATGAAATTGTCCCAGCGCAGGCTGATCCGGCGGGTCACCTGATCGGCGGGCAGGAGCCGTTCCTCGCCGAGCGAGCCGTCGGGATGGATCGCGCGCAGGCGGTACCACGGCGCCTCGGGCGAGGCGTCGATCTCCTCCAGGACGTGCACGAAGCGGGCGGTTTCCTCTCCGGTGCTGGAGATGACGCGCAGTTCGCCGCCGCTGACGTATTCGCGCGGGACCCATTCGGTCTCGCCCGTGTCGTCCCGCTCGATCCGGACCATCGGGCGCTCGAAGCGGCCGACCTGGCGCGCCTCGACCGGCGGGTCCGTGTCGGGCAGGTAGAGCCGGTGGGGCAGCCAGACGGGGGGCAGCGTCATCGTCTGCTCGAGCGGCTTGAGGGCGGTCAGGACCATCCACGCGAGTGGGAAGGCGAAGGCCACGCCGGCCAGCAGCACAACGACGTGAAGCAGCAGGGCGTTCAGCGGGCGGATTTTCATTTCGCCTTCCCCGCATAGTAGATATGGCGCCGGGTGGCGCGCGTGGCGATGAGCGTCAGGCCCAGAATGATCAGGAACAGGATCCACGCCATCGCGCAGGCGTAGCCCATGTCGTTGTAGGTGAAGGCGTTCTCATACAGATAGACGGCGTAGAACAGGGCGGAACGGCTGGGACCGCCGTTGCCGCCGAACATGATGTAGGGCTGGGCGAAGATCTGCATCACACCGATGAGCCCCATGATCAGGTTGAAGTAGAGCACGGGCGAGATCATCGGCAGCGTGATGTGCCACAGCTTGTGGCGCGCGCGCGCGCCGTCAATTTCGGCCGATTCATACAACTCGCGCGGGACCTCCTGCAGCGCGGCGAGCGTGATGATCATGCCGCCGCCGACGCCCCACAGGCTCATGATGACCAGCGCCGGCTTGGTCCAGGCGGGATCGCCCAGCCAGATCGGCCCCTTGATGCCGAACGTCTCCAGCGCGATATTGAGCAGGCCGAACTGGCCGTTGAACATCCAGAGCCAGAGCATCGCCAGGGCGACGGCCGGCACCAGCGAGGGGAGAAAGAAGATCGTGCGGAACAGCGGCCGCAGCACGATCGGCTGGTTGAGCAGCAGCGCCAGCCCCAGCGACAGCGCCAGCCCCAACGGCAGACTGACGGCGGCATAGAGCAGCGTGTTGCCGAGCGCCTGCCACAGCACGGTGTCGGTCAGCATGTCGCGGTAGTTCTGCAAGCCGAGCCAGACGGGATGCGAGAGGACGTCGTAATCGCAGAACGAATAATAGAACGTGGCGCCGACGGGATAGACGACGAACAGGGCGAAACCGAGCAGCCACGGGCTGATGAAGAGCAGGCCGTTGCGCAGGCGGAGCTTGGCGGCGGTCCTCATGGTTGCCACTCGCTCCATTCGCGCAGGCGGGCCGGGCCGACGGCGTCCCAGCGGACCTGGGCCCGGCGCTGCTTCCACTCGACACGGCGCTGAACCTGCGCCAGCGCCTCGGCGGGGGTGGCCGTCAGCGAGCCGACCTTGTCGTAGGCCGCATTGATTTCGGCCATGTATTCGTACCAGACGGGGACGCGCGGCGCGATGCGCGCGCCGGGCCCCCGCGCGATCTCGATGAACATCGGCAGAAACGGATTCTTGTGCGTCTCGAGGTAGTGCGGGCTGGCCTGGCGCAGCGGCGACATCTTGCGCTGCGCCAGGCACAGCCGCTCGATCACCTCCGGCCTTTGGAGGTAGGTCATGAAGCGGAAGGCTTCGCGCGGATGGCGGGCGCCGCGCGGGATCATCACGATGTCGCTCTCGACGATCGTGATCGGATTCATCGCCGGGTCGACGGCGGGGAACGGCGCGGCCGCCCAATCCAGATCGGGGGCGTATTTTTCGATGAAGTTGGGCATCCAGACGCCCTGCAGCACCATCGCGATCTTGCCTGAATAGAAAGGATTCTGCGGCGACATGAAGACGCCGAACCCGGAGGCGAAGGCGCGCATGTTGTCCAGCCCGTATTTGAGCGGATAGGAGCGGAACCATTCCAACGCGGCGCGATTTTCCGGCGTGTCGGCCGTGATTTTCTCCTCGCCGTCCCACAGCGCGCCGCCGAACCAGGTCGACCACAGCATCGTCCACCAGCCCGGCTCGGCCGGCGCGAAGCCCATCTGGACGATGCGGAAATTGCGCGCCTCCTTCTCCGCGGCGGTCAGTTCGGTGTAGGGCAGCCGGACGATTTTGCCGTCGCGCCGCTGCTCGACGACGGTCAGCCGCTCGGCGATGGCGTCCAGCTCGGCGATGCTGGTGGGTGAGTGGTCCGGGTCGAGCCCCGCCTCGCGGAAAAGCTGGCGGTTACGGTAGAGCGCGACGGAAGTGCCCGAGGTCGGCAGGGCAAAGATAAAGCCGCGATCCGACAGCAGGACCTTGAAGACCGGCAGGTAGTCGTCCAGCGAGAGGCCGGCTTCCGCAATCAGCCGGTCGAGCGGGTGCAGCGCATTGCGTTCGCAAAGGATATGCAGCCAGTGCGTCCAGAGGCCGGCGACATCGGGCGGATGGCCCCCCATGATCGCGAGCATGATCTTGCGCTCGATCTGGCTGACGGTGATCAGATTAACGTGGATTTCGTTCTGCGAGGCGTTGAAATCGTCCACGATTTCGCGCATCGCCTCGCCCTCATGGCCGGTCCACTTCTCCCAGTATTCGATCTGGACCGGGCCGCCCTCGGCCTGGCGCGACGCGGTTGCGCCGCAACCGAGCAGCAGGGCCGCAAGGGCCCACACGGCCACGCGAGCTGAGGCGATGCAACGACAGTAAGACATAAGATCGATCGGTTTGGCTCCTGACTACGGACCCTGGGGTCCTTATCATGCCAGCAGAAATCCGCCAGTCAAGCGTTGCGCGACGGCGGAGGATGAAAAAAACGCGGAGGACGTGCTGGGACTTCACGAGACCAGGCCGTTCTGAAAACAAGGAAAATGATCTCACACAGAGACGCGGAGGCGCCGAAAGTGGATCTGAAATTCGAACGGCCGAGGCTTTGCCGAATCGATCAGCAAGCCAGTCCCGGCAGGGAGGGCATACCTCAGCCTGCCAGTTCAGTGGCGGAAACCCGGGAACCAAGAACGGAAAGAGCCCGCAGGGAGGGCAGAACGGCTCGATCCGATCGCCTGTATGTGAGATGAGAGGTGATATTTGACTGAGCTTTTCCCGACGTCTTCGGCGTTATTCTGAAAGGATGAAAACAGAGGCCCGGCTTCTGTCTGGCGGAGATTCGCACCCTTCGGAGACGGGGCGGCTCACGCTGGCGGCTGTTGACGGGATTGAGTCGGCGGCGGTCGGGAATCGGACGAGAACAAGCAATGGGGCTGTCAGCTGCGCCGTTCCGCGCGTTTGGCGTCCCACCAATCCATGCGTTTGCGGATTTCCTTTTCAAACCCGAACTGGCCCGGCTCGTAGAATTTCACCTCTTGCGCTTCCAGTTCGTCGGGCAGCGTCGGCTGGCCGGAGAAATGATCGGGCTGGTCGTGGTCATACAGGTACTCGCGCCCGTAGCCCAACTGCTTCATCAAGCCGGTCGGGGCGTTGCGCAGGTGCAGCGGCACGGGCAGGCTGCCGTGGCGCCGGACGGCGTCGCGCGCCTGGCCGCGCGCCACGGTTACGCTGTTGCTTTTGGGCGCCGTCGCGACGTAGATCGCCGCGTGCGTCAGCGGCAATTCCCCCTCCGGCAGGCCGAGCGCCTGGAACGCCTGAAACGCCGCCACGGCCACCTGCAGCGCCTGCGGATCGGCCATGCCGACGTCCTCGGAGGCGGCCGCCAGGATGCGCCGCGCGATCCACAGCGGGTCCTCGCCCGCTTCGAGCATGCGGAACAGCCAATAGACGGCGCCTTGGGGGTCGGAGGCGCGCATGCTCTTGTGGAACGCGCTGATCAGGTTGAAGTGTTCTTCGCCGCCGCGATCGTAGAGCAGATGCTTGCGCTCGAGCATCGCCGCCAGGCTCGCGACCGTGAGCTTGCGCGCGTCTCCGGCCAACAGGCTTGGGTCGGCCTCGGCCAGCGCCACGCACTGTTCGAGCAGCGAGAGGGCGCGGCGGGCGTCGCCGTCGCTCAGCCCCGCGATGCGCTCCAGCACTTCGGGCTCCGCGCGCCAGCCGCCGGCGCCCAGCCCGCGTTCGGCGTCGCGCAGCGCGCGCTCGAGCAGCGTCACCAGCTCGCCCACGTCGAGCGGTCGCAGCGTCAGCACGCGGCAGCGCGACAGGAGCGGGGCGATGACCGAAAACGAGGGATTCTCCGTCGTCGCGCCGATCAGCAGGATCGTTCCGTTCTCGACGTGCGGCAGAAAGGCGTCCTGCTGCGCCTTGTTGAACCGGTGGATCTCGTCGATGAACAGGATCGTGCGGCGGTTCTTGAGCGCGAGCCGGGCCTTCGCCTGGTCGATGACGGCCTTGACCTCCTTGATGCCGCTGATGACGGCGCTCAGCGGCTGGAAAGCCATGTCGGTCTGGCCGGCGATGAGGCGCGCCAGCGTCGTCTTGCCGCAGCCGGGCGGCCCCCACAGGATGAGGGAGTGGAGCGCGCCGCGGGCCAGCATGCGCCGCAGCGGCGAGTCCGGCCCGGCGACCTCGGCCTGGCCGATCCAGTCGTCGAACGAGCGCGGCCGCATCCGCTCGGCCAGCGGCTGGTGCGCGGCCGGGCGCTCGCCGCCGCCGTCGGCGGGTTCGGGCGGCTCGGGTTTGTCGTCGAACAGATCCACGGCCGTATCGTAGCAGAGCCCCCGCCCGCCCGCCAGATGGCCCGCGCGGCCAAAGTGGCGGGGAGGAGCAGCGCCGACAATGGCGAGGCCGCACTCCTGCACTCATCGCTAGCGTCCCTGCTGTCCCTGGCGGCCCCTCCCTGCTAGAATAAACCGGGTTGCTGCGAACGCCCCCGGCCCAGGGACCAATTCGCGCGGAGAATGGGCGGAGGAGGAGACGATGAATATTTCACCAGGCAAACGGCAACTGCTGGTCGTGGGCGACCGCGTGCTGATCAAGCCGCAGACCGGGGACGAACGGACCGATTCGGGCCTGATCCTGCCGCAGACGGTGGCCGACCGGGCGCAGGTCAACTCGGGCCGCGTCGTGGCGATCGGTCCGGGCACGCCGATGCCGTTCGGCGAGGAGGACCACGACGAGCCCTGGCGCCAGGTCGAGCGCCGCCCGCGCTACATCCCGATGCAGGCCAAGGTGGGCGACCTGGCGCTCTTTCTGCGCAAGGCCACCGTCCAGATCAAATACGAGGGCGAGACGTATCTGATCGTGCCGCAGTCGGCGATTCTGGTCCTGCTGCGCGACGAAGACGAAGCGCTGTTCGCGGACTGAGCCGGCCGGACGCCGCGCGATGGCCGAGCCCGCCCGCCTCCCCGCGTTGCTGCTGTCGGGCCCGACGGGCATCGGCAAGTCGGCGCTCGCCCTGCGGCTGGCCGACGAGCTGCCGCTGGAGATCGTTTCGGCCGACTCGATGCAGATCTACCGCGGGCTGGCGATCGGCACCGCCCAGCCGTCAGCCGAGGAACGGCGCCGCGTGCCGACGCATCTGGTCGGCGAGCTGGACCCGACCGAGCGCTTCGACGCGCGGCGGTTTGTCGAGCGCGCCGACCAGCTCCGCCGCGAGATCCACGCGCGGGGGCGCTTGCCGGTCTTTGTCGGCGGCACCGGACTGTATCTGCGGGCGCTGCGCTGGGGCCTGTTCGAGGGGGGCGGGCGCGATGAGGCGGTCCGCGCGGCGCTGGCGGCGGAGGCCCGCCAGGCCGGCTCGGCGGCGCTTCATGCGCGGCTGGCCCGGGTCGATCCGGCCGCGGCCGAACGGATCGCCCCCAACGACGCGGTGCGGATCGTGCGGGCGCTCGAGGTTCACGTGCTGACCGGGCGGCGGCTGAGCGAGCTGCAACGTCAATGGACGGCGCCGGCGCCGCGCTTCCCGCATCTGCTCGTCGTGCTGTTCGAGCGGCGCGACAGGTTGCGCGAACGGATCGCCCGGCGGGCGGACGCGATGCTGGCGGCCGGCTGGATCGACGAGGTCGCCGAGCTGCTGGCGCGGGGGAATCCCCCCGAGGCGCACTGTTTCCGCGCGCTGGGCTACCGCGAGATCATCGCGCACCTGCGCGGCGAGCTCTCCCGCGATGCGCTGGCGGAGCGGATCGCGACGGCGACGGTCCAGTTCGCCAAACGCCAGATGGTCTGGTTCCGGCGCGAGCGGCCGGCGATCTGGCTGCCGGCGGGCGATGGCGACGCGGGCGAACGGGTTGCCGACCTGGCCTGGCTTGCCCGGCGGCTGCTGGCCGAATGCGGCGCGGCGCGATAACAGGGTGACAAGTTGCGCCGGCGATATAAGCTCTAATCAGCGTTTGCACGCCCCGCCCGCGGCCCCCCGCGCGTGGAGACCCCTGATCCGGCCCGGGAATTCCCCCAGCGACAACAGGTTCGGCGGTTCCGGCGGCCCGCCCGCCCGGCCCAATCCGGCGATTGATCCGGCGATCGGGCGCGCGCCGGTCCGTCCGGCGCCGCAACTTCGGAAAGATCAAGGGTCGACGGCGGCAAAACCCGATTGGGCTTGAGTTTTTGCACCCGAGCCGGTTTGATGATTGGCTCATTCTGCCCGGTCGGCGGCGATGCGAACGCGATGGCTCGCGCGCCCGGCTCTGGCGGCGACAAAGGAACACAGGCTCTCATGGCGAAGTCGGTTATGAATCTGCAAGACAGCTACCTGAACCAGGTCCGCAAGGATAATACGGACATCACGATCGTTCTGTTGGACGGAACCCGGCTCAATGGGCAGGTGCGCGGCTTCGACAATTTCACGGTGATCCTCAATGCCGCGGGCTCGCAGCATCTGATCTACAAGCACGCGATCAGCCAGATCATCTCGCAGCGCCCCGTGGCCGGCAACGGCGGGGGGCACGAGGGGGGCCATGGTCGCGGCGAGCGCGGACGGCACCGGGCGGAAGGCGACGCGGGCGAACGCGGCCGGCCGCGCGGCGAAGGCGAAGGGGGCGGCCGGGGGCGTCGCGGCGGCGCGCCGCGCGAAGGCGACGCCGGCCATCGCGGCCAGCCGCCGCGCGACCGCGAGCGCGACGAAAAATTCAACACGATCGACCTGTCGCAGGTCCAGGTCGGCGAGAAAAAGGAAGCCTGATTGCACGGCGCGGATCAAGCACCGACATCGCCGCAACCCGGGCCGACGGCCGGCGCGCCGGACCCGGCCGATTCGCCCGCCCTCCCCACTCGTTCCCTTCCTCCTGAGCTTGACCTCCCATCCCTCGATGCCGCGGTGAACCGGATCCGCGGCGCGCAACGGATCCAGGTCGTCGGTCACGTGCGGCCCGACGGCGACTGCATCGGCGCGCTGCTGGCCATGCACCACCTGCTGGGCCGGTGGGGGATCGAGCACGCGCTGGCGGCGGCGGCGATGCCGATCTCGGCCTATGATGAACTGACGGGCTTCGAACGGATCGCCGAGCGGCCGGCCGGTTGGCGGCCCGACCTGGTCGTCTTCGTCGACACCGCCGACCTGGCCCGCGGCCTGCCGGGTTGGACGCCCGGCGCGCCGATCGTCAACATCGACCATCACGCCGGCAACACGCGCTTCGGCGAAATCAACTGGATCGAGCCGGCGTGCAGTTCGGTGTGCGAGATGCTCTTCTGGCTGGCGCGACGCGCCGCCGCGCGGATCGATTGCGACCTGGCCGAGGCGCTGCTGCTCGGCCTGATGACCGACACCGGCTCGTTCCGGTTCAACAATACGGGGGCGACGCAATTGCGCGTGGCGGCCGAACTGGTCGAGGCGGGCGCCCGGCCCGATCGGATCGCCCGCCTGGCCTGGGGCAGCCAGACGTTCGAGGGGCTGTCGCTGCTGGGGACCGTGCTCAGCCGCATCCGGCTGCTGTGCGGCGGCCGGCTGAGCTGGAGCGAGCTGCGCCGCGCCGACTATGCCCGCGTCGGCGGCGAGCAGCATGCCCCGGAGAACCTGGCCGATCAGCTTCGCGCGGTGCGCGGCGTGCGGCTCGGGCTGCTGTTCCACGAGCTGCCCGACGGCGCGATGCGGATCAATTACCGTTCCGACGGCGCGGTCAACGTCTCGGCGCTGGCGACCGCGCTGGGAGGCGGCGGCCACCCGGCGGCGGCGGGCGCGTACCTGACCGGCGCCGATTACGAGGCCGTCCGCGACCGGGCGATCGCCGACGCCCGCCAGGCGCTCGAAGCGGCGCTGGGCGAAGCGCCCGGCGCATCGGAGCCGACGGGCGGCTGACTACGGATTTCGGCCACGATCCACGACCGGCATGATCATTGACTTCCATACCCACGCGTTTCCCGACGGCCTCGCCGAGCGGGCGATGGCGCAACTGGCGCCGGCGGCGGGCGATGCCTTCCGCCCGCATCACGACGGCACGCTCGGTGGCCTGCTCCGGCTGATGGACGCGGCGGGCGTCGACCGGGCGGTCGTCGCCTCGATCGCGACCAAACCGGCGCACGCTGGGCCGATCCTTGACTGGTCGCTCCGGATCGCCTCCGATCGGATTATCCCGTTCGCCTCGGTGCATCCCGACGACGGGGAGGCGGTCCGGCGCGTCGAGGCGATCGCCGCGGCAGGGCTGGCGGGCATCAAGCTGCATCCGTTCTACCAGCGGTTCACGGTCGACGAGGCGCGGCTGGACCCGATCTACGACGCGGCGCGGGCGAACGGCCTGATCGTCCTGCTGCACGCGGGCTACGACGTCGCTTTTCCCCGCGACCCGCTGGCGACGCCGGCCGCCACGGCGCGCGTCGTCGCGCGCCACCCCGGGCTCAAACTGGTGGCGGCGCACCTGGGGGGCTGGATGGACTGGGAGCGCGCGCGGGCGGATCTGGTCGGCCGGCCGTGCTGGCTCGATCTGTCCTCGTCGCTGGAATTCCTGACGCCGGCGGCGGCGCGTGACCTGATCGAACGCCACGGCGCGCGCCGCGTGCTGTTCGCCACCGACGCGCCGTGGTCCGATCCGGCGCGGACGCTCGCGCGCCTGCGCGCGCTGGAGCTGGACCCGCGCCAGGAGGAGTGGATCCTGTCGGCGAACGCGCGGGAATTGCTGGCGGAGGATGCGCGCGAGGCGCAAGCGGCCCCGCCCACGCCCAATCAGGTCCCTTCATCGTGATCGCTGGTGGGACGGTGCGTCTCGCCTGAGTATTTTCAGCGTCACGACTCAAGCCCCCCGTACTTTGAGGAGCCCACGACCATCACCCATTGGCTGCGAATCGGCTCCCTCGAGTTTCATCCCACCGCCATGCCCGTCGAGACCGGAGTGAAGGAGTGGCGCCAGTACGTTCAGCATGGGGGACTCCTGAGCGGCGTGCCGACGCAATTCGGCGGCGCATCCCCTGGCCTCACGACCACAGCCGCCCTGCTGCGCCGCTGGCTGCCCGGGCCGTGGCGGCTCGCGCCGCTGTTCCGCCCGGCGCGCGAGTGAGCTTTCCACTCCGCCGCCGGCGTAATGACGGAATGGGAAATGGGGCGACGGCTCCGGGGTTTCACACGCTCCCCACGTTTCCTGCGTTACTCGCCTTGCCCGCGTCCCCCGCGTTCCTGCATTTCTCACGTTCCGCAGCGTCCCCAGCGTCCCTGGACTCCGTTGCCTTTTCCCGCCCTTTCAAACAAGAAGGGCAGCGGCTGGTGGACCGCTGCCCTCTTCAATTCCCGGGGTGGGGCGGGCTTCGCCCGCGCCTCCCGCGATGTCATCTCAACGCACCGGCCGCGTCAGGCGGCGACCGAACCGTGCGGGTCGATCACGTACTTCTTCGCGGCGCCCTTGTCGAACTCGTCGTAGCCCTTCGGCGCGTCGTCGAGCGAGATCAGCGTGACGTTGACCGCGTCGGCGATCTGGATCTTGTCGTAAAGGATCGCGTTCATCAGCTGGCGGTTGTACTTCATCACCGGGCACTGGCCGGTGTGGAAGTGGTGCGACTTGGCCCAGCCCAGGCCGATGCGGATGCCGAGCATGCCGATCTTGGCGTTCTCGTCGACGCCGCCCGGATCGCCGGTGACGTAGAGGCCCGGGATGCCGATGCCGCCGCCGGCGCGGGTGATGTCCATAACGGCGTTGAGCACGGTGGCGGGCTGTTCGGTGTTGGCGTTGGCGCCGTGGCCGCGCGCCTCGAAGCCGACGCAGTCAACGGCGTAATCGACCTCGGGTTCGCCGGTGATCTGCTCGACCTGTTCGGCGAGCGAGGCCTTCTGGCGCAGGTCGATCGTCTCGCAGCCGAAGCGGCGGGCCTGCTCCAGGCGCTCGGGGATCATGTCGCCGACGATGACGCAGGCGGCCCCCAGCAACTGGCAGGAGGCGGCGCAGGCCAGGCCGACCGGCCCGGCGCCGGCGACGTAGACGATCGCGCCGGGGCCGACCCCGGCGGTCACCGCGCCGTGGTAGCCGGTGGGGAAGATGTCCGACAGGAGCGTCAGGTCGCGGATCTTCGCCATCGCCTGGTCCTTGTCGGGAAATTTGAGCAGGTTGAAGTCGGCATAGGGGACCATGACGTATTCGGCCTGGCCGCCGACCCAGCCGCCCATGTCGACGTAGCCATAGGCGGCGCCGGGGCGTGCGGGATTGACGTTGAGGCAGATGCCGGTCTTGCCTTCCTTGCAGTTGCGGCAGCGGCCGCAGGCGATG
>ERZ795049.3388-NODE-3388-length-16942-cov-5.087405_pt1 | contig 16942 bp, 16 predicted proteins | sample MGYA00375133_ERZ795049 | MGnify/ENA primary metagenome ERZ795049 (study PRJEB30178, sample SAMN05720147) | activated sludge metagenome | isolation source: anaerobic digester from wastewater treatment plant | place: Japan | collected 2015-04-20 ...
CCTGCATCACCATCCGCATGAACACCATCTGCCACAGGCGGTCGGAGGCCTGCGCATAGCCCGTCGCGAAATACAGGTCGGGCTCGTTCGCGGCTTCGATGAGCGGAATGCCGAGCGCGTCCCGACGGATGACGACCGTTCCCGTGATCCCGGGGAGGGTGATGGCGCCCGTGGGCGGATCGACCGAACAGCGGAAGGCGAGCCGCAGGCCGCCGTATCCGGCGAGGCCGAGTGCGAGGATGACGAGTGCGATAAGGGTGATCTTTTTCCGTATCATGCGAAGCGCTCCTGGACGGGGGTGGTATGCGCAGGCATGATAGCGCGGAGGCGCCGGGGTCATCAATCACATTTTTGCCGTCGCGGCGCGAAGGGTCGGGAAAATGTGTTGCGCGCGGCATCGGGCGGGGTATGATTATGACAACATCGAAATGCCCTGACGGAGGTGCGGCGGGGGCGTGCCCCTCGATCGGCTGTTCCGTCCTGGAGGGCGATCGTAACGCCTGTGGGCGCACCAGGCGCAGATCGAACAATGCGGGAATGGCCGTGAATCGAAAAGCGGAGAAAAAGATGCGATTCAATGAACTGAATCTCATGCGCATGTCGCTCGCGCTTTCGGTCGTCTATGCCTGCGTGAGTCTTCCCATCGCCGTCCTGTGCGATTCAATGACGGTGCTGCTGGATGCGCTCTATTGCGTCGCGGACGTCATCATCTCGCTGTTCGCCATCTACACTGTGCGCAGGCTGGGCGAACCGCCGAACGAGCGGTATCACTTCGGCTATGCGAAATACGAACCGGTGCAGACGACGCTCAACGGCGTCCTGATCACCGCGCTGTGCGTGGCCGCCATCATCGGGAGCATCCAGGATATCGTCCATCACGACCCGGTCGCGCGGCTGTCCCTGGCGATATGGTATGCCGGTATCGGGATGTTCGTGTGCACCGGATTCGGTGCGTTCATGCGGATCATGGGGAAGCGGCTGAATTCGGACATCCTCGCCGCAAATGGCGTCCTCTGGATCATCGATGGACTTTTGGACCTGTGCGTGTTCGTCGCCTTTGTGGCGATCGCCTCCCTGAAGGGCGTCGTGGACGAACGGTTCCTGAATTATGTCGATCCCGTCATGTGCATTGCGCTGTCGTGTGTCCTCATGCGCAAGCCGCTGCTCATCCTGCGCGACGGCTTTCTCGATATCGTCGATGCGAGCCCCGGCGAGGACATGCGTCTGCGAATTGACGAACTTCTATCGGGCTACCTCGCGCGCCATCGTATCGGTGCGACGCGGCATATCAGGATCAGAAAGGCCGGACGGAAGCTCTTTGTCGTGATCGGATTGGCCGCCGCGGGCCACCGCCCCCTGCGCGAGATCACGGCGATCCGCCGCGAGATCGAGCAGGGGATCGCGGCGTCCCTGTCCGGCGCGGAGGTGAGCGTCGCTTTCGAGGAGCAGACGCGGCGCTCCTGATGTTTTTCTGCTAATGCGTCTGCCCTTATCCCTCCCGCATCGCATCCCCCAGCCGACGGATTCCCTCCGCGATCGTCGCCGCATCCACGCTCGAGAAGTTAAGCCGCATCGTGGGCGCGTCGTCGCGGCCGATGTAAAACGGCGTGCCCGGCACGAACACCACCTTCCGCGCCGCGGCCTTCTCGAAGAGCGCGAGCGACGAGGCGCCCTCCGGCAGCGTGGCCCACAGGAACATCCCGCCCTGGGGCCGGGTGCGCCGGACCGAGCCCGGGAAATGCCCGTCGATCGCGCGGAGCATCGCGTCGCGCTGCTCGCGGTACACGGCGATGATGCGCGCGATGTGCGCGTCGGGGTTTGCGTCGAGGAGATAGCGCGCGAGCACCCGCTGTGAGAACGAATTCGTGTGCAGGTCGGAGGCCTGCTTGGCCACAATGAGCCGGTCCATCACGGCCGGCGGCGCGGCGATCCATCCCAGGCGGAAGCCCGGGACCACGGTCTTCGAGAAGGATCCGAGCAGGATCGTGTTCTCGGGCGCGAGCGCGCCGAATGACGGGGCGGGGGTCCCGTCGAAGCGCAGCTCGCCGTAGGGATCATCCTCGATGATGATGGTGCGCGTGCCGCCGATGGCCTCCGCAACGGCCCGCCGGTTCTCTGCGGAGTAGCTGATGCCCGATGGGTTCTGGAAGTTGGGCACCATATACGCGAGCTTGGGCCGGGACGACGCCATCGCCCCCGTGAGCCGTTCGATGTCCATGCCGCTTTCGGTCAGCGGCACCGGCACAAATCTCGCGCGGTACACGGAGAAGGCCTGGATCGCGCCCAGGTAGCCCGGCTCCTCGATGAGGATGTCGTCGCCCTCGTTGAGAAAGGTCTTGGCGAGGAGATCGAGCCCCTGCTGCGAGCCGCTGGTGATGAGGATGCGCTCCGGCGGGATCTCCAGGCCCAGCCGCTCCCGATAGCGCCGCGAGATGTAGTCACGCAGCGGCGTGTGGCCCTCCGAGGGGCCGTACTGCAGGGCGTCCGCGCCCTCCTCGTCGAAGACGCGCATAGCGGCGGCCTTGAGCTCTGCGATCGGGAAGAGATCGCGGTTGGGGAGCCCCCCGGCGAACGAGATGACGGACCGGTCCAGCGTGACCTTGAGGATCTCGCGGATGAACGAGCGGGGGACGTCGGTGATGCGGTCGGCGAATGCGGCTTCCATGGGGGCCTCCTTTCTGTTGAGGAAAATATTCCTCGTATGACCTCACCCCGCCTCCGGCGCGCCCTCTCCCATAGGAGAGGGCTTTGAAATAGTAAATCTACTATTCCCCCCTTCTCCTGTGGGAGAAGGCTCCCAACAGGATGTTGCAGTGCCGAGTGCGGACAGGAGGTCCAAAAAGCGCTCGGCGGCCGGGGGATGAGGTGGCTGTGGCCAATAAAAAAGCCCCTGCCGGTTGTGCCGACAGGGGCTTGTGGTGTTCGAGATATCGTACTCTCTCATCCAAGACCCGTCGGCGCGAAACCGGGGAGCGCGCATACGGCGACGACCACTGCGGGAATCGCAATGGAGATGGAGAGCTGCCGATGTGCGCGGACGAGAGATGTCATGAGCGTGCGAAAATCCTTTCCTCGTTTACTGGCACAATGATGACACGGCGGCCGAAATGCGTCAATGAAAAAATATCGGGGCGGGGTGATGCGGCGCGCGCGAGCCCTCGATACGGGAGTTCGCGGCGCCGTTAGCCGAAGTACGAATCGATCCGGTGCAGAGCGTCGTCCTGCATGATGAAGCCCTCGATGCGCGCGAAGATGGCGCGCCGCGCGTCGAACGATACGAGGCGCGCGTCGGGATGCTCGCGCATGAGCGCGCCGAGGAAATCGGGCATGTGGATGAGCGCGCCGTAGTGGTACCAGTCGCCGCAGAGGAGCGCGGCAAAGGTGTACTCGGTTTCGCTGAGCGTGTCGCGCGCGGCGCAGGTGAAGCGCTTGCTCCGGTACACCTGATGGCAGTCGAAGGCCGCGCCGCATTTGTGCTCGTCCGGGTAGAGCACGCAGCCGACGGTGCGCTCGCCGTCGATGTACCCCACGAAGGGGCACTGGAAGGCGTTTTCGACGCGCTTCTCGATGACGTCGCTCATGACGCGCTCCCCGCGGAAATAGTACGAGCCGGTCATGTCGCTCCGGCTCCCGCGGACGGCGCCGATCAGATAGCCGCGGCTGAACTGCGAAAGGAGCGCGGCGCGCCGTTCGAAGAGCGCGTCGATCTCGGCGTAGGGCGCGCGATAGTTGTGGCTGCAGCAACAGAGGGCGCACGAGGCGCCGTGGCCCGGCCGACAGATGGAGCGTTCGGTTGTCATGAATGCCCTAGTCTTCGTCGAACGACGGGGGCGCCTCGCGGGCCAGGATGTCCTGGAGCTGGGCGATGAGCTCCCCCTGGTCGATGGGCCGCGAGAGGTAGCGCACCTCGAGGTTTTCGCAGTGGCTTACGAACTCAGGGGGATCGGCCTCGCCCACGAAGAGGATCGGCAGCGGCGAAAATTCCTCGCTGTTCTTGATGACGCGGATGGCGTTGAGGTTGGCGTGGTAGCGGTCCTCGCCGGTCTTGCCGATCACGATGAAGGCCGAAACGTCGCCCAGGCGCTCATGGTGCTCGCTGATGTACACCGAGAAGACCGAGAACGAGCTCGCCTTGATGAGGGTGACGCCCAGCACCTGCTTGATGAAATCGAACTCATCCAGCGCTTCCCTGGTGCCGCCGATGATGACGATGATTTTCTTCATGGTGGGCAGATTCTATCGCAGCCGGAATAAAATTCAACGAATAAATAGGGAATATTCAATTTGACAGTGCGGATAATGCGGCGGCCTTATGGTGGTGGACGCATTGCAATCGGGTCGTTCGGGCGCAGTCGACCGTTCCGTCGCGGGGAGGAGGCGTGAAGTCCATCGATAGTATTGTGCTATGCCTGCTCGTTTCACTCTTTTGGCTCTGCCATGCGCAGGCGGCGCCGCCCGCTTCCTTTCATGGCGTGTTCCATCCCTGCTACGACGAATCGAAGAAGAAATATACGGTATGCGAGCGGGGGAGGCGCGTCCGCATCGATCGTATACTGCCATGCACTGAAGGGGTGTATACCAACCCGGACCACTGGTTCGACGAGGTGCGCCCGGCCATGAAGGGGCGGGACGCCAACGGTGCCGAGTATCGCATCATGTATGTCGGATGGAAATACAGCAGGGAAGTCGCTTCGTGCGGGTTTGAAATATTCAGGGCCGGGACACATTATTCCGGCCGGCACATGCACTTCTGGCTCGTGAAGAACGATAATGAATGGCGGCTGCTGGAGATCGTCAAAACGCCGAGCGGCAGGATCGACTTTCGCATCACCCCGTCGTTTGGGCCGTCGGGTCTGTTTCCGTTCCAATACTATTACCCGATCACCGTCACAACGCCTCCGAGCGGGTTCGGTTTTGTCGATGTAAACGGTGTTGTGGTCATCAAACCCGAATTCTATATCGCGCATCCGTTTTCGGACGGCCTCGCGCTGGTCGCCCGGCGCCCGCCCTCGGCGCGCGGCCGATGGGACAGGTATAACCGCGAGTGGATGTATATCGACGTCCGTGGGGCGACCGTTATCGCCCCGGCGCGGTACGACAAGCCGCCTCGTTCATTTCGAAGCGGGCGCGCCCTCATTGAGAAAAATGGGTATGCCGGTTTCATTGACACGACCGGGAAGATTGTCATCCCGCCAGATCGGTTTGATCGTACTAACACGACCGATTTTTCCGAAAAGGGGATTGCGCGAGTATCGTGGTGGCATGACCCCGCCGCGAATTATTGTTACCGGCGCATCAATGCCTGTCATAGCTGTCTCACCTTTCGGTACCTGGCCGGAAGAATCGGCGGATCGCCGTTCATATACCTGAAGGAAAAAATCAGGATGTACGGCGTAATCGACCGAAACGGCGCGGTGCTGTATTCGTCGGAGAGCTCCGACGAGGTGGGGCGCTGGGTGTCGAAGCGGTACTATCGTGAATAGGGCTGATGTGTGGGTCGGTGAAAAGTCGTTGATGCATGCCTATCGTAGTCAGCAGTAATCGGAAAGCGCGAGGACCTCAATTTCGTCAATGCCTTTCAGCCGTTCATCATTGGTAATGAAAAGCGAAGCGCTGTTCTCGATGCCAGCGGCAATTTGAATAGCATCGGGTGTTTTAAGGGAATACTTCGACCGGAGTTCGGCGGATTTTTCAGCAATGACCGCATCAATTGAGTAGAGCATGAAATTGTCCGCGTTAAGGAGAAAATCCCTGTACTTTTCAACAAGATCTGTACGGCCCTGCCGTAAAGGATGTGTGAGTACTTCTGCAAGAGTTATAACCGATGAAAAAACCGACGTGTTGGCCTGATTCAGCGCGTATTTGAAAAAAGAATCCGCGGGTGGCCCGAATCTCTGGTGCTCTTCTATAAAATATATTATTGGGGCGGTGTCGCACATGATCCTCGTGTGCGCCGATATGACCTCAATTATTCCCATTTTGCCCGCTCGCTGTTGATGTACTCCTGTGCATCGATTCCGTCCCAGATCTCTTTCCCGATGCCTTTCAGCTTGTAAAAATCAAATGTGCGCACCTGGGGGGTAAGTGGAAGCTCGGAAATGATCTTGTTTAGGATGAGTCGTTTGTCGCTGCTGGAGAGTTTTGATATTTCCCGGTAAATTGTTTCTAGCGAAGTCATCATCACCTCTCGATGCGGCACATGCAGTATTGCTCAGCAGGGAAAACCGACAGCGCATTGATACGATGCCATGCTAGCTTGTTCCAATAGCGATTTCAATAAAAATATGATTTCTGATCGTGTCGAAAGATCGTTTCTCGGTAAGCGCTAAAACGGCAGCTTCTCCCGCAAAAGCGCGATGACCGAGTTCGGCTGGACGTTCGCCTGCGCGAGCATCGCCATGTTGGTCTCGGCGATGACACGACGTTCGATCATGATTGATCGAGGCTGTGGCCAGTACGAGTGGCATTGCGAAGAAACGCCTCGATCGCATCGATCAGCTCATGCGCTTTGTGAATCATTTCGTCGGCCTTTGCGGCGTTAACGGAGTTGATGATTCCATAGTCGCCAATGTTGCGAATCTCAAAGGCCTCCAGGACGTGACGATGGTATCGGTCGTCGAACAAGCCGGTTTTAACGAAGTCCTTGCCGAAGGCTGCAATGACGGCGCTGTGCTTTGAGTATGATTGGTTTCGGCTGAGGAGCAACGCCTCAAGCGCATAGAACATCGCGTAGTATGACCGCGCGGCTGAGAAATCGGTATAGCGATCATGAAGGAGCAGTGTGGCCGCATCAAGGCTCTGGCGGGCCTTTTGCAGAAGCTGCTGAATCTCGCCGGTCATTGGATGGCAATGCCCTCTCTGATGATGTTTAATATCAGGGGCGTGCGAGCAGCTTTAAAGTAATCGCTATTGATAACAGTAATTGATACGACCGTGTCGTGTTTGAGGGCAATCGGGCTGATGTGCGGCAGATACCGCTCGAGTTCGTCCATCGGCGTAACGGCGCCGTCGAGCAGGATTGCCACATCGATGTCCGAGCCATCCATGTAGTCCCCGCGCGCATACGAGCCGTATAAAAACATTCCTTTCAAGCGGGATGTGTACAATTCTAACAATGTTTTCCGTGCTTCGTTCAATACCGGCACGATCTGTTCTGGGATTCTCGGTTTCATGATTTCAGTTAAATCGGAAGAGCCTGTTTCGCTCAGTATGCGTCTGGCGGAATGGTTCGCAACCATTTTTTCTCACGATTGCTTTCGTGTTGGGGTGGTGGCATGCCGGTTCATTATGTCAGGTTCGTACGGCTAAAACGGCAGCTTCTCCCGCAAAAGCGCGATGACCGAGTTCGGCTGGACGTTCGCCTGCGCGAGCATCGCCATGTTGGTCTCGGCGATGATGGTGTCCTTGGTGAGCGCGACCATCACCTCGGCTACGTCGGCGTCGCGGACCACGCTGGAGGCGCCGTGCGCGCTCTCCCATGCTTGCGAGAGCTCCTGCGCGGTCTTCTCGAAGCGGCTGATGTAGGCGCCCAGGTCCGAGCGCTGCTTCACGATGCGCTGGATAGCATGGTCGAGCAGACCGATCGCGTCGTTGGCCGCCTCGGGCGAGCTGAGGCTCGCGGCCAACGCCCCGCTATCGTTCCGGATGCCCAGCCCCCGCGCGGTCATGGTGCCGATGTAGATGCGCTCCTTCTGGAAGCTGTTGGGCCCCACGTGGAACCACATGCTCGCGTGGGGGTTGTGCCGCGAGAAATCGCCTAGCATGATCTTCATCGTGTTGAAGTCGGCCTGCGAGGCCACGCGGTCGATCTCGTCGACGAGCGCCGAGATCTCCACCTGGATGAGCTGCCGGTCGGCCGGGGTGTAGGTGCCGTTCGCGGCCTGGACGGCGAGCGACCGCATCCGACTCATGATGTCGGTCGATTGGCGGAGGTACTCCTCGGCGGTGTTCACGATTGAGATGCCGTCCTCGGTATTGCGCTCGGCCTGCCGCAGGCCGTGGATCTGCCCCGTCATCTTTTCGGACACCGCGAGCCCTGCGGCGTCGTCGCCCGCGCGGTTGATGCGCAGCCCCGACGAGACGCGCTCGGCCGACTTGCCGATGTCCCAGTTCTTGAACTTGAGGATATTGCTCAAGTTGATGGCGTGCAGGTTTCGGTTGATGATCATGCCGATGGTACCCCCACTCATAGTTTCGGCGCCGGTACGGTAATACTTCAGCAATTTTTTTGTGGCTTGACGGATTCGCGATCATGTGCACGATTATTGTCGTGCGCAGGGCGCACGTTTTTCATATATGGATCGTGCCCGCCGCGCGTATGTCGTGCGTGCATAGGAAATAATAGTGGAAGGAACGGAAAAAAAGAAAATACTCATCGTGGAGGATTCCGCGACCGCGGCGCTCGCGACGTCGCATGTCCTGGGTCAATTCGGCTACCAATCGATCATCGTCGACACCGGCGAGGCTGCGGTCGAGGCCGTTCGGGGCGATCCATCGCTGTCGCTGGTTCTCATGGACATTGAACTGGGGTCGGGAATCGACGGCGCCGAGGCCGCGCGCCGCATCCTCGCCGTCCGGGCCCTTCCCATCGTGTTTCTCACCGCCTACGCCGAGGAGCACATGGCCGAGCGCGTCCGCGGCATCACCCGTTATGGGTACGTGATCAAAGACTCCAGCGAGTATGTGCTGCAATCGGCCATCGAGATGGCCTACGAGCTCTTCGATGCGCATTGCCGGATCGCCGATAGCGAAGAGCGATATCGCCTCCTTTCGGAGAACACCGATGACGTGATCTGGCTCTGGGACCTGGCGAGGAACCGCTACGAGTACGTCGGCTCCTCGGTGCTGCGCCTGCTCGGCTTCGCCGTCGACGAGGTGATGCGTCAATCGCTGTCCGACGCATTGCCGGCGAAGCATGCCGGATTGCTCACCGAGGAGCTCCCCCGGCGAGTCGCCGCGCTTGAGGCGGGGGACGAGTCGGCCCGTTTCAAGACCTACGCGGTCGATCAATACCATAAAGACGGCAGGCTGATCCCGACGGAAGTGTCGACCTCTTTGGTGACGGATCTTCGCGGACGGGTGACGGGACTGCAGGGCGTTACCCGCGACATTTCCGAGCAGCGGCGCCTCACGACCGAGCTCGCGCAGGCGAACCGGCACCTCGCCGCGCTGTGGGGCGTCGCCGAGCTGGCCGATGCGGGCTTCAAGGATATCTGCGACCACATCCTGCGAGCCGTCGTGGAGATGACCGGGAGCGGCTACGGCTTCTACGGATTCATCAACGACGACGAATCGGTGATGACCATCCATGCCTGGTCGGGCGACGCGATGCGCGATTGCGCCCTGGTCGACAAGCCGCAGGATTTTTCCATCGCGAGCGCGGGAGTGTGGGCGGAGGCGGTGCGTCGCCGGGAGGCGCTGGTCATAAACGATTTTGCGGCGCCGCACGACGCCAAGCGAGGTTATCCGGCGGGTCATGTCGCGCTCACGCGGCTCCTCGCGGTGCCGGTTTTCTCGCGCGGCAGGATCGTGTCCGTTGCGGCGGTCGCGAACCGGGAGACACCCTACGGGCCTGCGGACGTGAGCCAGGTGGGCGCCTTTCTCACGGGCATCATGTCGGTCGTCGAGCGGCGCCGCGCCGAGGAAGAGGTGCGCCGCCTCCTCGCGGAAAAGGAGCTCCTGCTGCGCGAGGTGCACCATCGCATCAAGAACAACATGTCCACCGTCATCAGCCTGCTCGATATTCAGTCGAACGCGCCGGGGAACGAGGCCGCCGGGCCCGCCCTCGAGGAGGCCAACCGGCGCCTGCGGGTGATGATGATCATTTACGACAAGCTCTATCGCTCGAAGGAATACGGCGCGCTCTTGGCCGACCGCTACCTGGAGGAGTTCGTCCTCGACATGTTCTCGGGTTTCCCGCACGGCGGGAGGGTGCGGCTCGACATGGCCGTCGAGCCGATTTCGCTGGACGTGAAGTTCCTGTTTCCGCTGGGGATTATCATCAACGAGCTCCTTGCGAACTCCATGAAATACGCCTTCCCGGAGGGGCGGACGGGCACCGTCCGGATCGGCCTGCGCCGCTCCGACGCGCATGCCGTCGAGCTGGTGTTTCGCGACGACGGCATTGGTTTCGCGGGGGACGTGGACCTCGCCTCGGCGCGCAGCTTTGGCCTGCAGCTTGTGTCGCTCTTGGTGCGCCAGATCAACGGCGCTGTCGCCGTGAACGGGCGCGACGGGGCGGAGTACGTGATCACCTTCGCCGCATGATGCGCGCCCGATAGACCATCACACGAGAGGAGGCGGGAATGGCGAACGATCCATTGGCGGTGATACGGGAATCCGACCCGGCGTTGTTTGCGACGTTGGGCGACATGCGCGAGTGCGCGCTGGGCGAGGGCGCGCTGTCGAAGAAGCACAAGCTCCTGATCGCGCTCGCCATCGACGCCGCGATCAAGTCCGAGAACGGCGTCCGCTCCCTCGCGCGGCAGGCGCTCGAGGCCGGCGCGTCGAGGCGGGAGATCATGGAGGCGCTGCGCGTCGTGAACTATATCTGCGGTGCGGGAAGCATGTACGCGGCGGCCGCCGCGCTTGCGGACGTGTTTCCCGATGCGTGAACGCGCGATAGCGGAGGTGCCATGATGTCGACCGCTTTCAGGATCATCCCGGTTGTCGCGGTGCTGCTTGCGTGCCTGTGGGGTAGCGCACCGCCGGCGGCGGCGCAATCGAAGAAGATGACCATCCTCGAGTACTACAATTCTTACGTGATGTGGAAGAAGCTCGGGTTCGAACACCTCATCGACCGGAAGATCGGGCCGGAGGGACGGCAGGAGCATGCGAGCCGGGGCGCGTATATGTACAATATCATCGTCGACGCCCCGAACGGTTTTCTGCAATACGCGACCGGCTGCTCGTGCCACCAGGAGATATATTCCTATGCGATCTTCAAGACCGCCGGCGGCGATGTGTATCTTTCCGCGAGCGGCCGGAACCTGAACTTCTATAAATTCGTCGGTGCGAACAAATGGATCGACGAGACGAAAACGGTCGTGCCGGAGATCGGCCTGGGGACCTTTCTCGCCGACGGCGCATCGCCCGCATCGATTCCGGCTAACGTGAGGAAATACTCCGCGATCTTCTATGCGGTGCCGCGCTACGGGACCGTCGTGACTGCGGAGCTGCGACTGTATTCAAAACACCAGGACGACCCCGAACGCTCCGAGCAGGAATGGAAGCGCCTCGAGGCCCTCCGCCCGGCCTTCCGGAAGGCCTATCGGTACACGAAGCTCAATCTGCCCTGGGACCGCGAGCGGGGCATCATCACCATCGGAAAAAAGGAATAACGTTGGGCGCGCATGGGGGATGATTCCGACGTGCGGGCGAAAGAGCGGCCCGCGGTTCTCGCAACGCACACCGTCCCGGAGGGGACCGATGGCGCGCGTTTGAGCGAGTACGCCATCGGCGTCTTCGAGATGGTGCCGACCCGAAACGGGATCAAGAACGCCATCAGGCGCGGCACGGTGTCGGTTGATGGTGCGCCCGGTACAACGGCAACGCGGGTGAGGGCCGGACAGCGCATCGACCTCATCGACGCTCCGGGCCCCGTCCGTCCCGTGTACGAAGTGAAACTCCACGTCGTCTACGAGGACGAGCATCTCGCCGTCGTCGACAAGCCCGCAGGGATCCCGGTGAGCGGGAACGCCTTCCGTACCGTCGAGAATGCGCTGCCGTTCAATCTCGCCGCATCGGGCATTCGATCCGCGCTTGCGCGGCCGCGCCCGGTGCACCGGATCGACGCCCAGACGAGCGGCCTGCTGCTGGTCGCGAAGACGTCGCTGGCGCTCGTCGCGCTCGGGCGCGGCTTCGAGGGGCGAGACATCTCCAAGCGGTATCGAGCGATAGTTATCGGTGACATCGCCGGCCCCGGCCGGATCGACAGCCACATCGACGGCCGCGATGCCGTCAGCGAATACGCTCCGGTCTTTTCCGTTCCCTCGCTCCGAAGCGGTCGTCTCAGCCTCGTCGATCTCTTTCCGCGCACCGGCCGCACCCACCAGCTTCGCCGCCACCTGGCGCATATTGGCCATCCCATTCTGGGCGATTCGCTTTATGGCCCGGAAGGGCTCATCCTGAGGGGGAAGGGGCTCTTCCTGGCGGCCGTGGAGATCTCGTTCGCGCATCCCGTCGGTGGCGCCCCCATGCGATTCGCCATCGACGAGCCCGCCAAGTTCCGCACGCTGCTCGAGCGCGAACGACGGCGCTGGGAAAAATTCCACGAATAGGGCCTTTCCGGTTCGCAATTTCTGTTCGTGCGGTAATTGATGAGACGGGCGTGAGGCTTTTTTGTATTTTTCTATTTATTAGACTTTATAACCTCATCCCCTAACCCCTTCTCCCAAAGGAGAAGGGGAAATAGTATGGAGTTTATTGCTGAAGAGCCCTCTCCTGTGGGAGAGGGCGCGCCGAAGGCGGGGTGAGGTGACGTGAGTTTCTTCGAAAAAACATAGAATACCATCCCAAGAGGTGCATCGATGCGTACGAAGTATGTCACGTTCGTTCTTCTAACTGTATTCTCCGCCCTCGCGCTTTCCGGTTGTTACGAACAGGGTTCCCTGTACTCGAAGGTTTCGAGCCGCACGCTGCCGGCCGGCGATTTTCTTGTCCACTGGTCCAATCCCGGCGAGGGGAAGGCCTTCGTGGCCGTGCGGCACCGATCCAATCCCGGGCGGGTGCTCTGGGCCACCGAGCCCGGGCAGAACTTTCTTCGCGCGATCATGGCCGACATCGACGTGAAGGAGCACCGCGGCTCGTTCACCGTGAAGGACGACGAGCGCCTCTCCTGCGCCTTCCAGAGCGTGGACGATATCCGGCTCGACGGCGCCGCGGTGACGATCACCGGCCGGCTGGTGGACGCGAAGGCGCAAAACGGCGCCTCGTACGTTATGACCTTCCGGCAGGCGTCGGGCGGTCATCTCCGCTTCGAGGCGAGCGTCGCGAAGATCGGCTGCGCGGGCGAGTTCTGCGCGCGCGCCTTCAATCAGATCGAGATCAGCTACGCGTCATCGTCCAATGAAAAGTTCTACGGCTTCGGCGAGCAGTTCACGCATCTCAACCTGAAGGGGCACCGCGTTCCCATCATCAGCCAGGAGGGCGGGGTGGGCCGCGGGCGCGAGCCGGTCACCTCGGCGCTCAATCTCGTCTCGCCCGGCTCCGGCGGAAACGCGTACACCAGCTATATCTCCGTGCCGCACTACATCACCTCGCTTATGCGTTCCCTCTTTCTCGAGACGACCGAGTACGCCGTCTTCGACCTGCGCGACGACGAATCGGTGAGCGTGAAGATCTTCTCGGACCGCATCGCGGGTCGCATCCTCTACGGTGCGAACCCGCTCGAGCTCATCGAGCGGTATACGGAATACGCCGGCCGCATGAAGGCGCTCCCCGACTGGATCGGCTCCGGCGCCATCGTGGGCATGCAGGGCGGCACCGAGCGCGTGTACGAGATCTGGAACCTGCTCGAGGCGCAGGGAACGCCCATCGCCGCCTTTTGGTTGCAGGACTGGGTGGGCAAGCGCAAGACCATGATCGGCTCGCAGCTCTGGTGGAACTGGGAGCTCGATGCGCAGACCTATCCCGAGTGGGACGGCCTCGTCGCCGCGATGCACGAGGCGGACATCCGCGCGATGGGCTATATCAACTCCTTCCTGGTCGATCCGGCCCAGAAGGGGAGCTTCGCGCGCAACCTCTACCGCGAGGCCGTGGACGGCGGCTTCCTGGTGATGAACGGAAACAATCAGCCCTATCCCATCAAGAACACCGATTTCGACGCCGGGATGGTGGACCTCTCGAATCCCGCCGCACGCGCGTGGATCAAGTCGGTCATCAAGGAGGAGATGCTCGCCCGTGGTTTCTCCGGCTGGATGCTCGATTTTGCCGAGGCGCTTCCCTTCGACGCCGTGATCGCGAGCGGTGACGCGGCATCGTACCACAACCAGTATCCGGTGGAGTGGGCGAAGATCAACCAGGAGGCGATCAGTGAACTCGGCCTTGAGGACGAGATCGTATTCTTTAACCGCTCCGGCTACACGAAGAGCCCCGGCGCGAGCACGCTCTTCTGGGAGGGCGATCAGATGGTCACCTGGGACGGCGACGACGGCCTGAAGAGCGCTATCAAGGGGCTCGTCTCCGGCGGCTTCTCGGGCTTCAGTCTCAATCACAGCGACATCGGCGGCTACACCTCTGTGAGCCTTTCGGTTCTGAACATCTTCAAGCGCGAGAAGGAGCTTCTCATGCGCTGGATGGAGGCGAACGCCTTCACCGCCGCCTTCCGCACGCACGAGGGCAATGAGCCCGAGAAGAACGCGCAGTTCTATTCCGACGCCGACACGCTCGCGCAGTTCACGCGCTTCGCGAAGGTGTTCCGCGCGCTCGGCTTCTATCGCACAACGCTGATGCGCGAGGCCGAGGCGAAGGGCTGGCCCCTTGTCCGGCACATGCTGCTCCACTATCCGAACGATCCCGTCGCGTACGATCTGAAGTACCAGTTCATGCTGGGCGCCGATTTCATCGTCGCGCCGGTCGTGGACAAGCGCGCCGATTCGGTCCGCTGCTATCTGCCGGCGGGGGAGTGGGTCCACGTGTGGACCGGCGCTTCGTATAACGGCGGCTGGGTCGATGTGGGCGCGCCGATGGGGAAACCGGCGGTGTTTTTTAAGAAGGGATCGCCCGCCGGGAGTCGGTTCGTGCGGAACCTTCGTGGTGAAGGAGTGCTCTGAGCATTCCGACCTCCTGCCCGCGTCGGGCATGTCCGGGATGGGACAGTTGTCTTATGGCCGTACATGCTCACGCGATTTTCTCCCGGGAGTGGAGAAGGTTTTAGGAGAATCGAACGGCTTGCGATCCTTTCATGGCGTCAACCGCCGCCACCTGCCGGTTTATGAGGATTGCGCGCCGCACCGCATGTCGCGATTGTCGCACGCATTCGCATTCGAATACCGCGCTCACTCGAACATCCCCCTGAAGGACGAATAGTAATCCAGCATCTCGCCGTTTACGATCTCGCGCTGTTTTAGAATGATGCCGAACGATTGGATCAGGTGGCCGATCTCGAACCAGAAGGTCCCCGTGCTGCTCGTGGTGAAGATGTCCTTGCGGAGCAGCGAGTCGATCTCCTCGGTCATGTTCCATGCGGTGAACTGCGCCGCGGGCCGGATGTTCTCGAACAAGTACGTCCCCACGCCGTCCGGGCTGAAGGCGACCAGTCCGAGCTGCGCCAGTTCATCGTACAGCGTGTCCCCGTACTGCATGTAGACATCGCCGTCCCGTTCGACCGTGAGCTGGTATTTCCGCAGGAGCTTCGGCAGGTTTGCCGTCAGGTTGGTGAACAGCCTCGAGTAGCGATCGTCGCGGGTGCAGGGTCGGCAGTTCTCACCCCGATCGTCGCAGGTCTGGCAACTCTCGTCGGAATTATACAGCAGGCTCGCGACGGCCGATCGGACCTTCACGAGATCGTCGGTTGTGATGTCCTGGATGCTGGGCGAGTTGATGAACGCGTTCCAGGCCGTGTTGATGCGCCCGGTCAGGAAGTGCGGATTCGTCCGATATTCCTCGTCGGGATGATCCGGGTCCCCCGGGTTGAGCAGTATCGCGATGATGTCGGCGATATTGTTGAGCTTGTGGCGATGGCGCGCGCCCGCCGGCTCCTGCGCCACGTAATGCGTAACGGCGCCGTTGCCCGGGTTCATGTCGTAGTCGTATCCATCGTCGTAGGCCTTCTCGATCATCACGCCGCGCGACTTCTGAATGACTGTACGGATGCTGGCCCGATGGTTCGTCTCGTCCCGGTAATCCGTGGACGTGAAATATCCCCGGAGGAGCTCCGGCACCTCCATCTCCCGCTCCTCGTAGACGGAGTGGATGATCGAGTCCTTCGCGTAATCAAGCTCGGTCTCGATATCGAGTCCGTCGCCCCAACGGTAGAGCGTGTCGATGAAGGTCGTGGGGCGATAGTACCGGTGCGGTCGGTCGAATGCCAGCGGCATGCCGTTCTCGTCGGTGATGCCCGCCGTGAAGTCGGTCAGGACCCGCGACGCCCGCGGCACCGTGGCGAAATCGCCCGCCGCGAACCTCGTCGCATCGCCGCCGAAGATTCCCTCCATGTTGATGTCGTACTTGTGCGGATTGAACACGTTCGGGCAATCGACGGTTCCGGCGCGATACCACGGGTCCCGGTAGTTGTCGCAGAGCTCGCTGTACGCGTTCCCCAGCGTGCCGTCGTTCCTGAAGTCGAAGTACGCGGTGATGCCGCCGAAGTCGGTGGAATAGTTCTCATCGTCAAGCACGCCCGAGGGCATCATGATCCTTCTGATGTCGATGTAGCGGTAATACCGAAGCAGCGCGCCCTCGCCGTCGGTGAAATCAACGTAGGTTACGTCCGCCGGCGCTTCGCCGTTCTGGTACTCCGCTTGGGTGATCTCGACGTACGTGCCGAAACCGTAGATTGTGTCGCCCCGCTTGAAGTAGCGCGGGTCCGGCACCACGGTCCCCGCATCGTTCCGGAGCCGATAGATCCCGTCGATCAGCCCCTCCTTGAGGTTGACCCCGGCCAACTTCACCAGCGTGGCGTTGATGTCGTCGATGTTCTTCCGGACATCGCTCATCGTGAGCCCGGTGGCGTCCAGGCTCCAGTTGTCGAAGCTGAAGTTGTAGAGCTTCTCGATGTCGTTGATGCCGCTGCGTTTGATGAAGTCGATGATCTGGTGGTAGTCGGTCTCGATGAGCACGTCCGCCGCCTTCTGGATATCCGCGGCCAGCTGCTCCGCCTTCTCGGCGTCGTAGTTCGCCGCTCCCGGCGCCAGCTGGTTCCCGGCGTCGTCCAGGGGGGTGTAGAGCTGCAGGACGCCGTCGTTGAGCGCCTCCACGCGCGTCATCTTGACGCAGCCGGCGG
>ERZ795049.3389-NODE-3389-length-16936-cov-6.357562_pt1 | contig 16936 bp, 12 predicted proteins | sample MGYA00375133_ERZ795049 | MGnify/ENA primary metagenome ERZ795049 (study PRJEB30178, sample SAMN05720147) | activated sludge metagenome | isolation source: anaerobic digester from wastewater treatment plant | place: Japan | collected 2015-04-20 ...
GTCTTGATTTTTTTTTGCTTCGTTTTTTTGTATCAAGACAAAAAAATGAAGAAGTTTAAATCATCTCAAACCCCGTATAAGCCACCAATGCCTTGGGTATTCTGATGCCTGTTGCGGTTTGGTTGTTTTCCAACAGGGCTGCAACGATGCGCGGCAGGGCTAAAGCGCTTCCGTTCAGGGTGTGGCATAGCTGAATCTTCTTGTCTTCGCCCCTGAAACGGCATTTCAGGCGGTTTGCCTGGTAGCTTTCGAAGTTGGATACGGAGCTGACTTCCAACCAACGTTCCTGGGCGGCCGACCAGACTTCAAAGTCGAAGGTCAAAGCGGAAGTGAACCCCATGTCGCCGCCGCACAAACGCAGGATGCGCCAGGGTAATTCTAATTTTTCCACCAAGGTCTGCACGTAATTCACCATCTCCGTCAGGGTTTCATAGGATTTATCAGGATGCTGAATCTGCACGATTTCAACCTTATCGAATTGGTGCAGGCGGTTTAAGCCACGCACATCCTTACCGTATGAGCCGGCTTCCCTGCGAAAGCAAGCAGAATAAGCGGTATTTTTAATGGGCAAATCTTCTTCGTTCAAGATCACATCCCTGTAAAGATTGGTTACGGGAACTTCTGCCGTGGGGATCATATACAGATTGTCAGCCGTGATATGATACATCTGTCCTTCCTTGTCAGGCAATTGTCCGGTGCCGAAACCCGAATCTTCATTCACCATCAGGGGTGGTTGTATTTCCAAATAACCCGCTTCTCTCGCATTATCCAAAAAGAAGCCGATCAAGGCGCGCTGCAAACGTGCTCCTTTGCCCTTATACACAGGAAATCCGGCACCCGTTAGTTTTACACCAGCTTCAAAATCAATCAAATCATACTTTTTCGCCAGATCCCAATGCGGCAAAGCACCCTCAGGCAATTGGGGCATCTTGCCACCCGAACGTTCCACCACATTATCCTCTGCCCGTGTTCCGGCCGGCACACTTTCGTGCGGCAGATTGGGTATCAGCACCAATAACTCATTCAACTGCTGCTCAATAGCCGATTGCTTGTCAGTCAGCTCCTTGATAGACTCTTTCAAGGCTGCTGTTTGCGCCTTGGCTGCCTCAGCTTCGGCGATCTTGCCTTGCTTGAAGAGCATACCTATTTCTTTTGATAAGGTGTTGGATTGCGCCAGCGCATTGTCGGCAGCAACCTGGGTTTCCTTGCGCTGCCGGTCCAAATCAATAACCTGAGCAATGATATCTTCTGCCTTGATATTTCTTTTCGCCAGGCGGGCAATGACCTCAGCGGTATTTTCGTTGATGTATTTGAGTGTAAGCATGATACAATGAATTTAATTCCCTGAATAACAAAATCTCCTGCAATTTTACACCACGGTAAAACGGACAGGAGATCCTTATGTATGACTCAATGCGCCCATACGGGATTGAGTTTAGTTGGCTTCAACAGGTCTGATAGAAACGTATGATCTGTTATTTTTTCTTTTTCTAAATTCAACATACCCGTCAATCAATGCATATAAAGTATGATCTTTTCCCATACCCATATTATCACCGGGATGATGTTGTGTGCCGCGTTGACGAACAATTATATTGCCCGCCGTAGCAAATTGACCGCCGTAAATTTTAACGCCAAGTCGTTTGCTTTCCGATTCGCGACCGTTCTTCGAGCTTCCTACTCCTTTCTTATGTGCCATTTTTCTACTTTTTTAATCGGTTAATTTATGCTACGATTTCTTTTACTTTCAGTTCGGTAAAGTCTTGTCTGTGGCCTGTCCGTTTTTTGTAACCTTTGCGACGTTTTTTGTGAAACACAATGATTTTGTCGCCGCGCGGATGTGAAACCACTTCACACACTACTTTTGCACCTTCAACAACGGGAGCACCTACGGTTACCTCACCCTCTTTGTCAACCAACAAAACCCTGTCAAACTCTACTTCTGAACCAATCTCTGCTTCGTTCATGCGATGGACGTACAATTTTTTACCGGCTTGCACCTTGAATTGCTGTCCCAAAATTTCTACAATTGCATACATACTTCTACGTATATTTATTATTTAATCGGGAAGGTGAGATGCCCTGGGCAGCGCTGCTTTTATACCCTCTTCGAAATGGAGCGCAAAGATAAATAATGTTTTTTGATTGTGCAAATATTTATTTTTTAATCTCATTGCATACCCATATACCCATCATTGTTCTTTTTGCATTTAAACTCAATTTTTTATTTGCCCATTGCGTGGTGAAAATTGCTCAGAATATCAAAGATGCAATTTTTTGAAAGCAATTCACAAGAAGCGGAGTATTAGGACACAACAAAAATAAAGTAGATATAACAGGAATATTTTATTAAAGATTTTCAGCGGAAAGCCTTATTTCATCAGCAATTGTAAGAAGTGCATTTTTGAGCTCTTTTCTTTCTTTATCCGTAAGTTCATTAGGCTTGCCGTTGTTAAGGTTGCCACGCAGTTTATTATGTAGCCAAGAGCGGGATTTACCAAAGAAACGTTGAGCCAAATAGGAAATAGAAAGAAAATCAGGAACAGCACCTAATTTGTCAGCCGTACTTTCGGGCGGAAACTCAAAGAATGTTTCAAAACGAATATCCTCGTCTATAGCATTCCAATGCACACCGTTACGCATAAAACGATAGTCGTTGCGCTCCTCGTCCGTAGCACGTGCCAAACGTGGCGAGCAGGATAACGGTAAACGTCCAATCTTACCCGACTCGGTGTGAAGATGGGCGTATTGATTGTCAAAAGTGATTTTAATTGCTTGCATATTGATTAATCTTTAAGTTCGTTCCAACGGTCGATAATTACTTCACGGTTTTCTATAATAGCTTGGCGTACTTTCTTTAATTCAGATGCGGTTAAACCGTTATTTTCACGTAGCTCTATTTCAGGCACAACATTAAAAACAGCATCACCCGATGAGCCTTCAACATGGATGTGGATAGGTTCGTGGTCTAACAAAAAAAAGAAAAATCGAAAACCGTAACTAAAAAACAAAGTAGGCATAATGATAAACTTTTTAACATCGCAAAAATAATAAACATTTGTATATTACGCAAACATTTTCATTGTATGCTGCCCCTTCAGGGCGCATGTTTTTTTTCTTCATTCAAAACCCAAGGCGTTGCCATTGGGCTGATATATGCTGCAATAGAAATCTTTCTAATTTGCAAAGATAAACATAAACTCAGAAAATGCACAAACATCCAATTGCCAAATCACAAATAAAACAGTATTTTTGCCCATTCAAAATTACAATCGCGCCTATGAAACTTTATTGGCAATTATTCAGCACCTTTGCTCGTATAGGCACCTTCACCTTTGGTGGGGGATATGCGATGATACCGCTGATAGAGCGCGAAGTGGTTGAAAAGAAAAAATGGATAGCTCATCGGGAATTTATCGATACCCTGGCATTGGCACAATCCGCACCCGGTGTGATGGCTATCAATACCGCTATCTTTGTAGGTTATAAAGTCAAGGGCTTCAAAGGCAGTCTGGTCGCTGCATTGGGCGCTGCCCTGCCCTCTTTTGTCGTGATTGTGGTAATTGCTACTTTTTTTGTGGATATGCGGCAAAATCCCACTGTCGATAAAATCTTCAAAGGCATCCGCCCCGCCGTCGTGGCACTCATCGCCGCCCCCTTGTTTAAAATGGCCAAATCAGCAAATATTACATACAAAACAATATTCATCCCCATCCTGGTCGTCCTATTGATATGGCTGGTAAAAATACCACCCGTTTATGTAGTAGCGGCGTCTATTTTGGGCGGGATAGCGTATGGAGTGTTGAGGAAACGATGAACGGAGAAGAGCAAAGAGCAAAGAACAAGGAGCAAAGACAAAAGAACAAAGACAAAAGAACAAAGACGAATTGTTGAATCGTTTAACTGTTTAACTGTTTAATCGTTGAATTATTGAATTGTTGAATTGTTGAACTGAGAACAAAGAATAAAGACGAAGAACTAAAAACGATGAACGATGAACGAAGAACAAAAAGCTAAGAGCTAACAGCTAAAAGCTAAAAACTGAACTCGCGACCCCGGAACACAGAACTCGGACCCCGGAACCCGTTAACTTCTTTAACTTCAATAACTTCAATAACTTCCAAAAAAAACTACTAACTACCAGCTACTAACTACTAACTACCAAAAAAAATGCTCAACCCTCAACAAATTCCCTCCCCCTGCTTCATACTGGACGAAACAAAATTCCGTGCTAACCTGGCTTTGATCCGTTCGGTGGGTGAGCAGGCGGGCGTGGAAATTATTTTGGCATTCAAGGCTTTTGCGATGTGGAGTGTGTTTCCCATCGTCAGGGAATATATCTCTTGTTCTACCGCCAGCTCATTGGCTGAAGCACGCCTGGCTTACGAAGAGATGGGCAGTCCGGCGCACACTTATGCTCCGGCATACACAGAGAAAGAATTTGATGAGATTGCCCGGTACAGCAGTCATATTACTTTTAATTCCATCGCCCAGTTTGAAAAGTTTTATCCGCGCACGCTCAAAAACAAGATTTCATGCGGACTGCGTATCAACCCTGAATTTTCAGGTGTTGGAACGGATTTATACAATCCTTGTTCTCCCGGCTCCCGGTTGGGGATCATCGCTGAAAAGCTTGGCAAAACCCTACCGGACGGAGTGGAAGGTCTGCACTTTCATACCTTATGTGAAAGCAATTCCTTCGATTTACAAAAAACCTTGTTGGTGGTTGAAAAGAAATTCGGACACCTGCTGGGTCAGATCAAGTGGCTTAACATGGGTGGCGGTCACCTGATGACACGCAAAGGCTACAATACCGAACATCTGATCCAGGTGCTTCTGGCTTTCAAAGCCAAATACCCACACCTGCACATCATACTGGAACCCGGAAGTGCTTTTGCCTGGCAGGCGGGAGATTTGGTTTCTACCGTACAAGACATCGTTGAGAACAAAGGCGTCACAACAGCCATGCTGGATGTGTCCTTTTCCTGCCACATGCCCGATTGCCTGGAAATGCCCTACAAGCCCGTCATCAAAGGAGCTACGGATGCTGTGCCGGGCAAGCCTACCTACAGAATGGGTGGTAATAGCTGTCTTGCCGGTGACTTTTATGGTGACTGGTCATTCGACAAGCCCTTACAGGTCGGTGATTTGATCATCTTTGAAGATATGATGCACTACACCATGGTCAAAACCACTATGTTCAACGGCGTCACCCATCCCTCCATCGGAATCTGGACTACCGACAATGCATTCAAACTGATCAGGGAATTTGGCTATGAAGATTATAAGGGAAGATTGAGTTGAGAAAAAACAGGGATTTTCGCCTTAATTTTATAGCTTAAATCTTATTATCATTTCCTCTTTTTTATCTGCAAAAAAATGACTACTTTTGCACTTTGATTTTTCAGAAATTTATCAATCTATATATTAATAACTTATGAGTAACATTAAAAGAGTTTACACCTTCGGAGATGGCAAAGCCGAAGGGAATGCAAGTATGAGAAACTTGTTGGGTGGTAAAGGTGCCAACCTGGCCGAAATGAACTTGATCGGAATTCCCGTTCCTCCGGGATTCACCATTACTACAGATACTTGTAATGAGTATTATGCCTTGGGTAAGGAAAAGGTAGTTGAATTGCTGAAATCCGAAGTTGAAGGAGCCATAGCTTATTTGGAAAAAATTATGAATGCCAAATTCGAGGACGTTGAGAACCCTTTGTTGGTTTCTGTACGTTCAGGAGCCCGCGCTTCCATGCCGGGTATGATGGACACCATCCTCAACCTGGGTTTGAATGATGCGGTGGTTGAAGGCATGTCACGCAAAACAGGCAATCCACGTTTCGTATGGGATTCGTACAGACGCTTCATTCAGATGTATGGCGACGTTGTGTTGGGCATGAAACCCGAAAACAAAAACGACCACGACCCATTTGAATTGATCATTGAAGAATTAAAAGAAGAAAAAGGAGTTGAGCTGGATACCGACTTGACTGTTGACGACTTGAAAGAGCTGGTAGCTCGCTTCAAGGCTGTGGTTAAAAAACAAACCGGTCATGACTTCCCTGATTCAGCTTATGAGCAATTGTGGGGATCTATTACTGCAGTTTTCGACTCCTGGATGAATGACAGGGCTATATTGTACCGTAAGATGGAAGGTATTCCTTCAGAATGGGGGACCGCAGTAAACGTTCAAGCCATGGTTTACGGTAATATGGGCAATACCTCTGCAAGTGGTGTATGCTTCAGCCGCGACTCAGCAACCGGTGAAAATCTTTTCATGGGCGAATTTTTATTCAATGCACAAGGTGAAGACGTAGTGGCAGGTACACGTACGCCGCTTCAGATAACCAAGATCGGTGCGGAACGTGCCGGTGCATTGGCCGGAATGACTCCCGAAGAAAGAGCAGCCAACTATCCTTCCCTGGAAGAAACCATGCCTGAAGTTTACAAGGAATTATTCGATCTTCAGAGAAAATTGGAACTTCATTATAAAGATATGCAAGATATGGAGTTTACCATTCAGGAAGGTAAACTTTGGATGTTGCAGACCCGCAGTGGTAAACGTACCGGCGCTGCTATGGTGAAAATTGCCATGGACATGCATGCAGAAGGTTTGATTGATGAAAAAACTGCTCTCCTGCGCATGGACCCGTTGAAATTGGATGAATTATTACATCCGATCTTTGATCAGGCAGCAGCTAAGAAAGCAAAAGTTATTGCCAAAGGTCTGGCTGCTTCTCCAGGTGCAGCTACGGGACGTATCGTTTTCAATGCTGATGACGCTACCGCATGGGTTAACAAAGGTGAAAAAGTGATCATGACACGTATTGAAACCTCTCCGGAAGATTTGGCCGGTATGGCTGCTGCCGAAGGTATCCTGACTGCTCGCGGCGGTATGACCTCTCACGCTGCTGTGGTTGCCAGAGGTATGGGTAAATGCTGTGTATCCGGTGCCGGAACACTGAAGATTGATTATGCAAGTAAAACCATGACTGTTGATGATCTGGTGTTGAAAGAAGGTGACTACATCTCTCTCAACGGGTCTACCGGCGACATCTACTTGGGTGAAGTGGCGACCAAAGCAGCAGAATTGGACGAAAACTTCACGGCCTTGATGAAATTAGCCGACAAATATGCAAAATTACAAGTCAGAACAAATGCCGACACACCGGCTGACGCTTCTGTAGCTCGCAGCTTTGGTGCCGTTGGTATAGGTTTGACCCGTACCGAGCACATGTTCTTTGAAGGCGAAAAAATTAAAGCCATGCGCGAAATGATCCTTGCTAAAGATACAGCAGGAAGAAAAGCAGCCTTAAATAAAATTTTACCTTATCAGCTGGCTGACTTCGAAGGGATCTTCGAATCGATGGACGGACTACCTGTAACTGTTCGTTTGCTTGACCCGCCACTGCACGAATTTGTGCCACACGATGAAAAGGGTCAGCAAGAAATGGCAGATGCAATGAATTTGCCATTGGCAACCATACAAGAACGTGTTCAATCTCTGAGTGAATTTAACCCAATGCTTGGTCACCGTGGTTGTCGCTTAGGCAATACCTATCCTGAAATTACTGAGATGCAAACCAAAGCCATTATCGGAGCAGCTCTTAATTTAAAGAAAAAAGGCATTACTGCTATTCCCGAAATTATGGTTCCGCTTATCGGTACTGTTGAAGAATTCAAAATGCAGGAAGAAGTCATCCGTGCCACTGCTGAACAACTGTTTGCCGAATACAAGGACAGGGTTGATTATTCAGTGGGTACAATGATTGAAATTCCACGTGCTACTTTGATTGCCGATCAAATTGCAAAACATGCTGAGTTCTTCTCTTTCGGGACAAACGACCTGACTCAAATGACCTTCGGATATAGCCGTGACGATATCGCTTCCTTCTTACCTATCTACTTAGATAAGAACATCTTGAAAAACGACCCGTTTGAGATATTGGATCAAGAGGGTGTTGGTCAGTTGGTTAGAATAGGAACAGAAAGAGGACGCTCTACAAAGCCCAACCTGAAAGTGGGCATTTGTGGCGAACACGGTGGAGAACCATCCTCAGTAGCATTCTGCCACTCAGTGGGTATGAACTATGTAAGTTGCTCTCCATTCCGTGTGCCTATCGCAAGATTAGCTGCTGCACAAGCTGCTATCAAAGAAGCGTAATTAGAGTAAATGCATCATACAAAGTACACCATTGCCCGTGAATACCAATTAAAGATTCAAACTTCACGGGCAATGGTTGTGAAATACATCAAACATCTTTACATACTGATTTTGTGGACTTAATTTACATAAAACAATGACTAAACAAAAGAAATTCTTAACATGCGATGGTAATGAAGCAGCTGCGCATATAGCGTATATGTTCAGTGAAGTAGCTGCTATCTACCCCATTACGCCATCGTCCACCATGGCTGAATATGTGGATGAGTGGGCGGCAGCCGGAAGAAAGAACATGTTCAATGAAACTGTTCAGGTAGAAGAGATGCAGTCGGAAGGTGGTGCCGCTGCTGCTATGCACGGTGCACTTCAAGCCGGTACGTTGGCCAGTACATTTACGGCATCACAAGGTTTATTGCTGATGATCCCTAATATGTACAAAGTTGCCGGAGAGTTGCTTCCCGGTGTTTATCACGTTTCTGCACGTGCTATTGCTGCACAGGCACTTTCTATTTTTGGCGACCACCAGGACGTAATGGCTGTTCGTCAGACCGGATGTGCACTTTTTGCAACAGGCTCGGTACAAGAGATTATGGACATAGCAGCCGTAGCACATTTGGCAGCCATCAAATCCCGTGTACCTTTTGTACATTTCTTTGACGGATTCCGTACCTCACACGAAATCCAAAAGGTTGAAGAAATTGATGCAAAAGCAGTTCAGGCTTTGGTTGACCAAGATGCCTTGAAAGCATTTCGTCAACGTGCATTGAATCCCGAACATCCGGTAGCACGCGGTACTGCTCAAAATCCGGATATTTACTTCCAGACCCGCGAAGCAGCCAATCCATTCTACGATGCTCTTCCGGAAATTGTAGAAGATTATTTGAACAAGTTGGCTGAAATCACCGGACGTAAATATGGTCTGTTTGACTATTACGGCGATCCGGAAGCTGACCGTGTCATTATCGCCATGGGTTCCGCTACGGAAGCTATCCGCGAAGGCGTGGATTACCTGCGTGAAAAAGGTGAAAAAGTTGGATTGGTATCCGTTCACTTGTATCGTCCTTTCTCTGCAAAACATTTCCTTTCCGTATTACCAAAAACAGCGAAACGTATCTGTGTGCTTGACCGCACAAAAGAGCCGGGTGCTAATGGTGAACCACTTTACCTGGATGTAAAAAACGCTCTTTACAAAACTGAAAATCAGCCGCTTGTAGTAGGTGGTCGTTATGGACTTTCATCCAAAGACTTTACGCCTGCACAAGTATTGGCTGTTTACAAAAACCTGGAATTGCCTACACCGAAAAACCACTTTACAGTGGGTATTGTAGATGATGTTACCTTTACTTCATTACCCTTGGAAGAAGAAATTCCTTTGGGTGGCGAAGGTATCTACGAAGCTAAATTCTACGGATTAGGAGCTGACGGTACTGTTGGGGCAAACAAAAACTCTATTAAAATTATTGGTGACAACTCTGATAAATATTCACAAGCTTACTTTGAGTACGACAGTAAAAAGTCAGGTGGTTTCACTTGTTCGCACCTGCGCTTTGGTGACACGCCTATCCGTTCTACCTACCTGGTAACTACGCCGAACTTCGTAGCTTGCCACGTACAAGCTTACTTACGTTTATACGACGTAACCAAAGGCTTGAAAAAGAATGGAACTTTCTTGCTGAATACAGTTTGGAATGCGGATGAAGTAAAAGAAAACCTTCCGGTGCATATCAAGCGTTATTTTGCTAAAAATAATATTCGTCTGTTTATCATTGACGCAACTCATATTGCTAAAGAAATTGGTTTAGGCAACCGAACCAACACCATTTTACAATCTGCATTCTTCAAAATTACCAATGTAATTCCTTACGATTTGGCTGTTACAGAAATGAAAAAAGCCATTGTAAGTTCTTACGGAAGGAAAGGGGAAGACATTGTTAATAAAAACTATGCAGCAGTCGACCGTGGTGGTGGCGAGTATGTAGAAGTTGAAATTCCGGCAGAATGGGCAAATCTTGCTGATGAGCCGGTTGCAGAAGAAAAAGTTCCTGCATTTATCCGTGACGTTGTTCGTCCAATCAACGCACAGAATGGTAACAGCCTTCCTGTGTCATTGTTCATAGGACGTGAAGACGGAACCTGGGATCAAGGTACTGCAAAGTATGAAAAACGTGGTGTAGCAGCTAATGTTCCTGAATGGATCATGGACAACTGTATCCAATGTAACCAATGTGCTTACGTTTGTCCGCACGCTGCTATCCGTCCGTTTGTTCTCGATGAAAAAGAAATGGCTAATGCACCATTTGGTGAAGAAGGAACAATGAAAACCAACGGCAGAGGATTTGAAGGTACCCGTTTCCGCATTCAGGTCAATGTACTAGACTGTTTGGATTGCGGTAACTGCGTGGATGTATGTCCGGGCAACAAAAGCGGTAAAGCCTTGAAGATGATGGAAATTGGAACTCAATATCCTAACCAGGATAATTGGGATTACTGCATAGAAAATGTTTCTTCCAAGCAACATCTTGTAAATGTAAAAGGTAATGTCAAAAATACCCAATTTGCAACTCCGTTGTTTGAGTTCTCCGGTGCTTGTTCCGGTTGCGGTGAAACACCTTACGTAAAATTAGTTACACAACTATTCGGCAACCGCCAAATGGTAGCTAACGCAACAGGCTGTAGTTCAATTTATTCTGCATCGGCACCTTCTACTCCATATACTACAGGTGAAGACGGACGCGGACCGGCCTGGGCAAACTCACTGTTTGAAGACAATGCCGAGTATGGAATGGGAATGGTGATGGCGGAAGAAATAATGCAAGCACGTATTGTTCGCCTGATGAACGAAGCCATTGCTAATAATTGTTGTTCTGATGAGTTGAAAGACTTATTCAAAGAATGGATTGACAACCGCTTTGACGGAGATCTTACATTGGAATTACATGCGAAGATCACCCCGCTACTTGAAGCATGTAAATGTGATTATTGCAAACAAATAGCCGAATTGAGCCGCTTCCTGGTAAAACGCTCACAATGGATCATCGGTGGGGATGGTTGGGCTTACGACATCGGTTTCGGTGGTTTAGACCACGTAATTGCTTCCGGTAAAAACTTAAACATCCTTGTTCTCGACACTGAGGTTTATTCCAACACAGGAGGTCAGGCATCCAAATCTACGCCGATTGGTGCTGTGGCCAAGTTTGCAGCAGCCGGAAAACGTATCCGCAAAAAAGACCTGGGTATGATAGCTGCTACTTACGGCTATGTGTATGTGGCACAAATCGCCATGGGTGCAAGCCAGGTACAAACGCTGAGAGCTCTTCGTGAAGCAGAATCCTATAACGGTCCATCTGTCATTATTGCTTATTCGCCTTGTATCAGCCACGGACTACGTGCCGGAATGGGTAAAGCCCAGGATGAGCAAAAACGCGCTGTAGAGTGTGGTTACTGGCACCTGTATCGCTACGACCCACGCCTGGAAGCCGAAGGCAAAAACCCAATGCAGTTGGACAGCAAAGAGCCTGATTGGAGCAAATTCCAGGACTTCTTAAAAGGTGAAGTGCGCTACACATCATTGATGAAGCAATTCCCGGAAGAAGCGAAGGAACTCTTTAAGGCTGCAGAAGAAGATGCTAAATGGCGTTACAATGGCTATAAACGCATGAGTGAGCAAGACTTTACTCCGGCAGAAGAAAAAACCGAAGCATAATATAGTTTTGGTTATTTGAATGAAAAAAGGGAGGACGTTGAGGGTCTTCCCTTTTTTGCTTTTTGGTAGTTGGTAGTTAGTAGCTGGTAGTTAGTAGCTGGTAGTTTTTTTGGAAGTTAAAGAAGTTAGGGAAGTTAGGAAGTTAGCGCGTTCCGGGGTCCGGGGTGCGAGTTCAGTTTTTAGCTGTTAGATTTTAGCTTTTAGCTTTCGTTCTTCGTTGTCTTTGTTCTTTTGTCTTTTGTCTTTTTGTCTTTGCTCTTTGTTCTCAGTCAGGCATTCGCGTTTTCTTCCAAAAACTTTCTCACAAAAAACGTCTTCGATGGTCTTTCCCGCAAAAATCCCTCACTGTCATCAAAAGTCACAGTACTTTTATCAGCATATACGCCTTTAAAGATGCCGTTTGAATCTTTGATAAATCCGGTATTTTTTTCTTCTGCACGTTGTTGCTGTATCCAATCGTAGACCAGTGTAGGATCGTACAACTCCAAATGTGCGTAGTCTACCCCTTCTATACCTGTTCCATCATGCCATTCTTTTGTTTTTGCAATGGATTTCAGAGAAATACGTTTATTATTATTCAATTTACCGCCGATGAGATGCATAGGAAGGTTTAAATTAACAGCCCATTTTTGAGGGGCAAAATCCGGCAATACGCCGGCTACATCCATCAAGGCAATGATAAAAGAACTGCAAGCCGCTCCCTCGTAATGATAACAGGGATTGAGAGCTCCGTTATACATATTGCAAGGAGCATATCCGAATTCATTTTTTTCCTGAAAATAAGTAATAAATTGCATCACCCGCCTGATCGAATCTTCATTAACGCGGAAACGCATATAAGCTAATTTACCACGCTTAGCGTAAAAAGAAATCGTTTTTTTCATCTTGCTCACAGGTTCCATTTTGCCCTTCAAAGTGGATCCGAAGATACCAAATCCTAATTTATTAACTAAAACTCCTTGTACTTTTTCTTTTTGAGATGCCCCGGTCATGCCGGTATATACAGTAGATTCTAAAATAGGTGAAGTAATGATTGCCGACATATGTCCGATCACATAGTAGGGCTTTTTAAAAATCGCACTTGTGTAACACTTCAACGCACTTTTATACAGTTCGGACGGGCTTTGCCAATCGACAGATTTAACCGAGGGAATGGTAAAGATTACGATTTCGTGAAAATCGTGATTAATGCGCGGATGCGCTGTACAACTCATAGATTTTCTAAAAATCAAAACTATTAACAATAAAATGAATACTACAATCAAGCGCCTTATGATCATACTGACACCTTAAAAAATGACCGACAAATGTACAAATTTATTTTTAATTCAGGGAAGAATTTGGGAAACCTTTAACAATCAATCACGCTGTATAATTGCCCATCACAAGAAAAATGATTTTCTTTGCAAGTCTTTTTACATCAAACAACTCAATATCTATGGCTCGTAAATCCAGACCACATCCCATTCTTGAACATGTATTGATAACTGGTATCGCTGCGGAAGGAAAGGCATTGGCGCGCGTGAATGATAAAGTGGTATTTGTTCCGCACGTGATACCGGGCGATATTGTGGATTTGCAAGTCACCAAAAAACGCAGTGCATTTTTAGAAGCAAGGGCAATTCATTTTCACGAATATTCCAAAGACAGAATTGAGCCTGTCTGTGAACACTTTGGAACTTGCGGTGGATGTAAATGGCAAATGCTACCCTACCCTAAGCAATTGAAATTCAAACAACAACAAGTTGTGGACAATTTAACACGCATTGGCAAATTTGAGTTGCCGGAAATATCTTCCATTATAGGGTCGGCAAAAAGTGAATTTTACCGCAACAAATTGGAATTTACCTTCTCCAACAGGAAGTGGCTGACCATCCAAGAATTAAATAGCGGTAAGGATTTCAATATGAACGGTTTAGGTTTTCATATTCCCGGGATGTTTGACAAGGTATTGGACATTCACAAATGTTGGTTGCAGGATGATATTTCCAATCAGTTGCGTAATGAAGTCCGGAGATATGCCATAGAAAACAAACTAACATTCTTTGACTTGCGGCAACAGGAAGGCTTCCTGCGTACCATGATAGTGCGTACCAGCACAACCGGAGAACTCATGTTGATCATGGTTTTTTTCCACGAGGATGAAAAAGCGAGGGTGGCGTTATTGCAACACATGGCTGATACATTTCCTCAAATCAACTCGCTCTTATACATCATAAACGCCAAAGCCAATGACACCATTACCGACCAGGATGTTCATCTGTTCAGCGGCAGGGACCATATCTTTGAAGAAATGGAAAGACTGTAGTTCAAAATCGGTCCTAAAAGTTTTTTCCAAACCAATTCTTTACAAGCATACGAGCTATATAAAAAGACAAGGGAGATGGCACAATTAACAGGTCGGGAAATAGTTTATGACTTGTATACCGGTACCGGAACCATAGCCAATTTTATAGCGCATCAAGCCAGGAAAGTAATAGGCATTGAATACGTCCCGGAGGCCATTGAAGATGCAAAGGTAAATGCTGCATTGAACAATATTGATAATACTTTGTTTTTTGCAGGAGATATGAAGGATTTGCTGAATGAAGAGTTTATGCAGAAACACGGAAAGCCTGATGTGATCATTACTGACCCCCCGAGAGCCGGCATGCATAACAAAGTAATCGAGGCAATACTTTTTGCTGCTCCTCAGCGCATCGTATATGTCAGCTGTAACCCTGCCACACAGGCACGTGACGTCAGCTTGTTAACTTCTTCGTATAAAGTGAGTCAGGTTCAACCGATAGATATGTTTCCCCATACCCACCATGTTGAAAATATTGTGCTGTTAGAAAAAAATCCCTGATTACACCTGATTATATACTTATGCTTCAAGATATACTCGTACTCTTAATTATCATAGCCGCAGTTGCTTATACCATCTACTCCATCGTCAAGGCTGTCACATCCAAAGACAACTCCTGCATGGACAACTGCATGAGCGGATGCGACATACAAAGAGAAATTACTAAAAAGCAGCGGACACTTAAGAACCCAACACGACGGCGGCGGTCGCACAAACCATCACGCCGGCAGTCTCCGTGCGCAGACGAGCGCTACCCAAAGAAACAGGAGTAAAACCGTACTCTTTGGCTAAGGCTACTTCCTCTTTACTGAAATCACCTTCGGGACCAATCAAAATTAAGATGTGCTTTTGGTCGGCAATCGCCGATTTTAAGATCTGCTTCTCCTCCGGATAACAGTGGGCAATAAGCCTGGTTTGCGATTCTGACCGCAAATCGTTTTGCCGGATAAATTCCTCGAAATTACAAATCGGATTTAATTGGGGAAAGTAAGCTCTTACAGATTGTTTGGCAGCGGCGATGATGATTTTTTGCAAGCGTTCGAAGTTCACATTTTTTCTTTCAGAAAACTGACATCGTAACAAAGTGATCTCATCAATGCCTATTTCAACCGCTTTTTCAATAAACCACTCCAGGCGATCGATGTTCTTGGTGGGTGCTATGGCTACGTGCAGACTGTACGGTTTTTCACCAAAATGAAAAGTAGATTCAAGAATCTCAAATCCACATTTTTTGGGATGCACCAAAGTAATTTTAGCCCGGTGATAGCCACCTGTTCCATCCAAAACGATAATCTCATCACCAAGCTGTAATCTCAATACCTTAACAGCGTGTAAAGACTCTTGTTCAGGCAGATAATTGAGTGATATATCAGGTTGATAAAAGAGATGCATGAAGGAGAAAAGTTTTAAATTTTGTAAAGCGATGTCATTGTTTACTCCTCTTTTAACCTTTCAAGCAATTCTCTCCGGATCAGCTCACGCAGTGCCAACTTGCGGGTATCAACTTCAGTACGACGGGCGGGTCTGTACATATTGGCGTATTTGCATTTGACAGGACGGATTTTCATATCGTCCAAATTGCCCTTGACATCCACACCTAATCTAAGATGTAACGGATTATCTATTAGAGATATATGATAATCGAAGTTCATATCCAAATTATGTCTGCCCTCCACAATGGCTTTGTATTGATCCATCACAATGAGGAAAGGATAAATATCCACTTCCTCCCGGAAGACAGTAAATTCTGCAGCAATACTATCGATTTTATTTTCTGTTTTCTTGTTGAAGCGCAGAGTTTTAGCTATCTCTGTAAAAGTCTCTCCATCCATCAACACCAGGTCGATACCACGAATGGAAGATGCACCCCTTAAGGTCGATGGCTTCAGATTATAAGCTGAATCCAAATAGGTTTCAATGGCAATATGAAATTCACCCTTACCGGCAAAAGAACTCAACATGGGCATGATGGAATCTATATCAGGTATCAAATCTAACAATTCTGCTATTTCTATTTCTAAAAGATGTAAATCCATGCCCAGAAACAAATGGTTCTTGCGTGGAGTTTTGTACATAGCCGTCAACTGCATCTTAGCCGCAGAGGTTGTGAACAACATAGATTCCAGCACCATGGTTCCATCTCTCACTGTTAACGTACCTTCTACATTTCTGGCGGTATCATTAGCATATAAAGCCTGATTGATACTGGTATAGAGCGAAATATCAATACCTTTAGGCACCATAAAAGGACCTGAATAAGAGTCTTCTTCAGGAATAATTTCCTCTTCTGTCAACAACTCGGTTTTTTCATAGCCCAAACCGTTGAACATCGCCATCAACTTATTGACATCCGTGGTATGCGAACGAAAATTAAAATCGCCGGTCAACAATGCCTCATCTCTAAAATATCCACTGATATTCTTCAACTGACCAGTCAGCTGAAAATCGGATTTATCAACTATCAACCTACTGTCGTAGATCAACAACTCATCCGGCGTAAAATCAAAATCAATACTGGGTATGGATATATCTGTCCCGATTTGTGCCATGGAAATCACGGCATTTTTCAGCTTCACATAGCCCAGAGGTGTCCACTGTAACATTAAGTTTTCCTGTGTTTCATCGTAAATAAGACTGGCATTGACACTAATTTTGTCAGATGTTAGATGATCAGCACCCATATGAGCCATCAACTTATCACTTTGATAATCAACTTCCATGT
>ERZ795049.3392-NODE-3392-length-16907-cov-5.161583_pt1 | contig 16907 bp, 12 predicted proteins | sample MGYA00375133_ERZ795049 | MGnify/ENA primary metagenome ERZ795049 (study PRJEB30178, sample SAMN05720147) | activated sludge metagenome | isolation source: anaerobic digester from wastewater treatment plant | place: Japan | collected 2015-04-20 ...
TGTCGCCTTTGCTGCCCTGGTAGCCCACGGCGCCCAGCAGCGTGTCGATGTCGCTCAGCAGGCGTCCCGAGACCGGCTGGCGGCTCTCGCGCCACAAGTGGGCCAGCAGCCGCCCGTCGGTGTCGGCCAGCGCCACGCCTCCCGCCGGCGTCGAGGATTCAATCCCGAGCACCACCCGCGGCGATTGCGTGGCCGGCGGCACTACCGCTCCACCTTAATCAGCGGATAATGGAACGATTGCCCCCCCAGGCAACGCGCGAACCCCATCAGGCAGATGATGACGTAGGCCGCCCCCAGCACCAGCAGGATGCCGTTATTGACCAGGACCAGCCCCTGCCCCAGCGGCAGCGAGACATACTTGACGACCTTCGCCAGCAGGCCCACGAGCAGCCAGATCAGGACGAGCGCAAGGCCCATCACATTGAAAATCATCGCCTGCTGCGCGTGCAGGACGACGCGGCGGCTTTCCTCGCGCAATTGAAACCAGATGGCGCCGGCGATCAACAATCCCCACAACGGAAGGATGTTGAACAGGTGACAGAGTGAAGCGGCGAGGTTTTCCTGTTCCGTGCGCATGGAAGGATGTCGGACTTGGGATCGAGCGGCCCCGGGAAGAACGACCGCCGGGCGGCAACCGGTTCAATTTGATCCGTCGCCGCCGGCCAGGTCAAGCCGGATGCGGCCGCTCACGGCACGAGCGGACGGGCCAGATCTTCCAGGCGGCCGCGGGCGATCCGCGCCTCGGCCGAATCCGCGGCCGCGGCGACGACCTGCTCGTAAAGCGCGCGGGCTTCGTCCGCCCGCCCGGCGAGTTCGGCATTCAGGGCTTCGCCCAGCCGTGCCGCGGCCAGCGTCGCCGCCGCCGTCGGATCGCCCGAGGCGACCTCGGCCAGTTCACGCCAGGCGGCGCCCCCCGCGTCGAACTTCCCACTGCCGGTCAGTGCCAGCGCGTTCGCGGCGCCGGCGGCAATCGGCGCCGGCCGGTCGGGAAACTCAAAGCGGAGCGTCTCCCAGTGTTCGGCGGCGGCGGCGAAATCGCCGCGAACGGCGGCCGCTTCGGCCAGCCCCAGCGTAGCGGAATAAACAATTTCGGGCGACTCGGCGACGATCGCCGCGGCCTGATATGCCATCTCGGCCTCGTCCATATCACCCAACACCTGGCTGATCTGGCCGATCCGCAGCAGCACGGCGGGAATTTGCGGCGAGTCCTTCTGCTCAATGACGAAGCGTCGCAGGTTGTCGAGCGCCGCCGACGAAGGCGGGGCCGCGAGCGCGGAAGCAACATCGTCGGCCGCCGGCGCGCCCGGACCAACGCGGACGATATCGGCCGCGGGTTCGGCGGGTTGGGCCTCCCGCCGGGGCGGCGTCGCCCGTCCACTGGACGCGGGCGGTTCGGCCGCGCCGCTCTGAGTCCTCTCGCCCTTGCGCACCGGCGCGAGCTTGACCCGCTGGGGGGTCTCCTTCAAGACCGGCTGCAGTTTGATCTGAATGGTCTGCGTCGAAGGCGCGTCCTCACCGGAGCCTTCGGGCTCCTGGGCCTGCACCGGCACTGCGGGCCACGCCAGCGCCGCGAGGAAGATGAGGAACATCGAAACGAGGTGAAGAAAACTCAGCCGGTTCATGGTTCAGGGTCTGGCCGTTGCGGCGGCCCAGCTCTCAGTCGCAAGTTGACTGAATCTTGTCGCATCACCGCGCAATGCGCCAGTGAAACGTGGCGGGAAGAAAAGGGGACGGAGGGGATCACAACACCGGCCATTCACCGGGCGGTCGCGGCCTCGGCAAGCGCCGCGCACATCTCGCCGGCGAACCGGCGAACGTCCTCCCTCAGCGTCGGCCGCGGCTGCTCCCCGATCAGCCGAACCAGCGCGCTGCCGACGATAATGCCGTCGCACAGCGGGACCAGCGCGCGCGCCTGATCAGGTCCCGAGATGCCGAACCCGACGGCGACCGGTTTTCCGGTCAGAGTCTTCAGCTCACGCAGCCGTTCTTCAATGTCGGCGGGGAGTTCCGCCCGGGCGCCCGTGACCCCCCGCAGCGAAATATAATAGACGAAGCCCGTCGACGCCTCGCAGATGGCCCGCGCCCGCGCGGAGGAGGAAGTGGGCGCCACCAGGAACACAACGCACAGTTCGCGCTCGCTGGCCAGCCGCCGCAGCTCGCCGGCCTCCTCGGGCGGCAGATCGGGAATCAGCAAGCCATCGGCCCCGGCCTCGGCCGCCGCCGCGACGAACGCCGCCTCGCCGTAATGAAAAACAGGGTTGTAGGCGGTGAACAACAGCAAGGCCAGATCGGGGTGCCGGGCGCGCACACGCCGCACCAGATCCAGAATCGCCTTGACGGTCGTCCCCCGTTCCAGCGCCACCTGCGAGGCGCGCTGAATCGTCGGCCCATCCGCGATCGGATCGGAAAACGGAATCCCGAGCTCGATCAGATCGACGCCGGCCTCGGCCAGCGCATCGATCGCCTGCTCGGTCGATTCCAGGTCCGGACAGCCGGCCGTCAGGAAGAAGATCATCGCGGCACGGCCTTCGCGCCGCCGCGCTGCAAACATCCGGTCGATCCGATTCATCCCTCGCCCTCCTGCATCACGCCGCGCAGTGTATAAACGTCCTTGTCACCGCGCCCCGACAGGCTGACGATGATGGTTGATCCGGCCGGCAATTGCGCGAGCACCCTGGGCAGCGCGGCCAGCGCGTGCGCCGATTCGAGCGCCGGCAGAATCCCCTCCAGCCGGCAGAGCTGGCGGGTGGCGGCCAGCGCCTCGTCGTCCTTTACGCTCAGGTAGTCGGCGCGGCCCGACGCGGCATAGAAGCTATGTTCGGGCCCGACGCCGGGGTAATCCAGGCCGGCCGAGATGCTGTGCGCCGGCGTGATCTGGCCGTCCTCGTTCTGCAGCACGTAGCTCTTCGAACCGTGAAAGACGCCGATCCGCCGCGTGGTGATCGAGCACGCATGGCGTCCGGTCAGTATCCCCTCGCCCTCGGCCTCCACTCCGAACATCCGCACGTCGCGGTCATCGTAAAACGGAGCGAACAGGCCCAGCGAATTGGAGCCCCCGCCGACGCACGCGAGCACGGCGTCGGGCAGACGGTCGGTTTTTTCCAGGCATTGCGCGCGCGCCTCGCGGCCGATCACCGACTGGAAATCACGCACCATCATCGGGAACGGGTGGGGCCCGACGCACGAGCCGATGATGTAATGCGTATCGTCCACCGTCTGCATCCAGACGCGCATCGCTTCATTGGTCGCGTCCTTCAGGGTGCGCGAGCCGCTCAGGACGGGCACCACCTCGGCGCCGAGCAGCCGCATCCGGAAGACGTTGAGCTCCTGGCGCCGCATGTCCTCCTCACCCATGTAGACCGCGCACTCCAGACCGAGCAGCGCGCAGGCGGTGGCCGCCGCGACGCCGTGCTGACCGGCCCCGGTTTCGGCGATGATGCGCCGCTTGCCCAGCCGGCGCGCCAGCAGCGCCTGGCCCAGCGTGTTGTTGATCTTATGCGCGCCGGTGTGCGCCAGGTCCTCGCGCTTCAGAAAAATGCGCGCCTTGCCGCCGAGCTCCTCGGCCAGCCGCCGCGCTTCATACAGCGGCGTGGGCCGGCCCACGTAATCGGCCAGCAGCCCGTTCAATTCGGCATGAAACGCGGCATCCTCGCGGATGGCGAGGTATTCCCGCTCCAGATCGAGCAGCGCTCCCATCAGCGTTTCGGGAACATAGCGCCCGCCGAACTCGCCGAAATGACCGGTCTTGTCGGGTAGATCGTTGAGCGCCGGCGGCGCCGGGAGGCTGGGTGACGACATGAGGGTTCCTGTCTGATGGGTGATGCGAGGGCCCCGCGCCCCGTCAGAGTTGACCGAGCCGGCCGGCGTGCGCGGGGTCCGTTCCGATTATCCCCGTTTCCCCCCCATCAGGCAATCAGGGAGCCGCGCGGTTCAGTCGCCCTCGCCCGGCAGCGTGGTCGGAGCGTCGGCGTCGAGACCGACCGCGGATTCCAATCCGGGCGGGAACCGTCCGGGCAACGGGGCCGGCAGCGGGCTTGGCCGCGGCAGCGGTTCCAGCTCCAGCGTCGCGGTCGTCGCGGGCAGTTCATCCCGCGGCCGCTCGGCCAGCGCGGCGAACGCGGCGGCGTCCCCGACCGAGCCGGTGCCCTTGAGCAATTCAAACAGGTCCGAATCGGTCGACAGCACGACCATCGTATCGTCGCCGAGCGAGCTTTCGTAGGTCGCCATGGTCTGCAGGAACCGGTAAAAGTCGGCCGCCTGTGGACTGGCATTGTAGGCCTCGGCATAGATCTCGGCGGCGCGCGCATCGGCCGCGCCGCGGATCTGCTGGACCTGCTTGTAGGCCAGCGAGCGGATCTCGCGCAGTTCCTGTTCCTTTCGCCCGCGCAGCTTGGCCGCCTCCCCCATGCCCTGCGAGCGGAACATCTCGGCGAGCTGCTTGCGCTCGCTGATCATCCGCTGGTAGATCGACGTCTGCACCTGTTCATTGTAGTTCAGGCGTTTGATCCGGATGTCGAGCAATTCCACGCCCAGTTCCGTCAGGTAGGGGGCGGCCCGCTGATGGATTTCTCGTTCGACCTGGGTGCGGCCCACGCTGATCTGACCCAATTCGCCCAGGTTGAGCGACGGGTCGTCCAGCACCTCATCGCGCACCGGCACGCGCCCCTTCGTCGTACGCACGATCTCGATCAGGTCGTGGCGCGCCACCGCCTCGCGCGTCGCGCTGTCCAGAATGTCGTCCAGCCGCGACTGCGCCAGCCGCTCGTCGGCCAGCCGCAGGTAAAACTGCTTGGGATCGGCGATGCGCCATCGGCCATAGACGTCGATCCCGATGTAGACTTTCTCCTTGGTCGCCACGTCGTTGGGATCGCCGTCCCACTCCAGCACCCGCTTCTCCAGCCGATGAACCTTCTGGATGAAGGGTAATTTGAACTTGAGGCCGGGCGTCGTCACGGCCTCGCCGACGATTTCTCCGAACTGGGTCAGGATAACCTGCTCGCGCTCGTTGACGGTGTAGAACGTCTGCCCGGCGACGACCAGGACAACGATCAGGATGACGCCGACCAGAATCCAGCGGGCGGAGAAGGTCATTGCGCCCCTCCTTCCACACGTGCTGGAGGCGAGTCCAGTTGCAGCAGCGGGAGGATCTGTCCGGCCGCGTCGTCGAGGATGATCTTGCGCCCCAGCCGCGGCAGCAGCCGTCCCATCGTTTCGAGGAAGATGCGCTGGCGCGTCACCTCGGGCGCCTCCACATACTCGCGAAACAGCGCGGTGAACCGGGCGGCATCCCCCTCGGCTTCATTCACGCGCTGCGTGGCATAGCCGCGCGCCTCGCTGATCAGTTGGTCGGCTTCGCCATGGGCCCGCGGCACTTCGCGGTTGTACTCGGCCCACGCCTCGTTGATCATCCGCTCGCGTTCCTGCTGCGCCTGGTTGACTTCATTGAACGAATCCTGGACCGGACCCGGCGGGTTCACGTCCTGCAACGCCACCTGCTCGATGCCCAGACCCATCTGATAATCGTTGAGTAATTCCTGCAGCCGATCCTGGGCCACGCGCTGGACCTCCTCGCGGCCGATCGTCAACACCTCATCCACCGTCCGGTCGCCGACAACCTCGCGCATCACCGCCTCGCTCGCGTAGCGCAGCGTGTCGACCGGATTGCGCACGTTGAACAGAAACGCCTTCGGCTCGTTGATCCGATACTGCACGATCCATTCCACCACCACGGTGTTGCGGTCGCCCGTCACCATCAGCGATTCATCGGCGTAATTGCCCGGACGGTAATCGGTGCGCACGTCGACATGGGCGGTCCGGAAACCAAACTCTTCTTTCATCTGGCGGTTGACCGGCACCAGTTCCACCCGCTCGATGCCGAGCGGGAGCTTGAACCGCAGGCCCGGCTCGGTCATGCGCACAAACTTGCCGAAGCGCAGCACGACGCCCAACTCCTCCGCCTGCACCGTGTAGATCGACGACATCACGACGATGATCAGCGCGATCGCGCCGAACAGCCCGGCGATCAGCCGACCCACCCCTTTGGGCAGCACAATGCGATTGATTCTGACGACGCGCGCCATGGCCTGACCTTCACCGAACAAATCGTGCGCGGAAGAGCCGGGGGGGACGTGCGAAGCCCCACCGGGCCCCCATTCAAAGTGATCCACCGCCCACGTTCAACCTCTTTCCGCCGCCTCCAGTCGGCGCTGCCGGGCCCCTTCTCGGAACTCTCGACCATTTTGGTTTGCCATCCTGAGCAACCCTCAGCATCGTGATTTGGAGGCTGACTCAGCCTGGCAGCCGCGGAATAAGAGGGCAACACTTTGAGGCGAAATACGATCTGCCAACGGCCACCCATGGGATCAAACTGGGAGCCAACTGTCCCATGGAGATCGTATGCTTTCATGCCCAGCAGTGCGGCCGACGACGGGTGCGGAGGCATCAGCCCGCCGGCGGCGCTTCTGCGATCGTGATCCGCCCGATCATGATCGACAGCGGGCGGTCATCGAGGCCGAGATCGGCGTCGGCCGGCGAGGGAGCGTAACCCGCCTCGATCAGGATGCGATTGTAGCCGGGCCGGACCACGCGCGCCGGAACGCGAAATTCATGGGTCGACCAGTCGGGCGGCAGCTTGATGTCCAGGAACGTCTCCCCCCCAAGCGAAACCTTCATCGTCTGCTTCGCGGTGAGCAGATGGGTTGGATAGCCGGTTCCGATGGAAATCGACAGATCGCGCGGAGCGTCGAGCCGGAACGTGACCTGCCCCTGCCGTCCGACGATCCAGCGGCAGCCGCCGGCCGCCTCGGCGAAGTTCTCCGTAAAGTAAAAATGGTCCGCGGCCGAGCCCGCCTCGATCACGATCGGCAACGCTTCCCGCTGCTTCTCCAGCAGCGCCAGCCAGGCCTCGCCGCTCTCGAATTCCCGCTCGATGGGAAACAGCTCCTTGCGCAGCCGACCCTTCACGTCGGTCGGCAGGTCGCTCGGCGGAATCAACAGATAGCGCAGATCGAAAAAGTAACAGAAACGCAGGATCGCCTCGCGAGTCCAGGATTTTTCCAGTTCGTCCCACGCGCGCCGGCCGGGAGGACCAAAGTAGTTCCTGACCTGCGGCGGCGCCAACGGATCGAACGCCACCTCGCGATACTGCGGGTCGGCGTGAAACCAGTCGTGGACGTCGATCCGAGTGTAATACTGGATTTGCGACTCGGTCGGTCGCGACTGAATCCCGGTGATGATCGGCTTGTGATGAAACGTCTGGTTCCAGACGGCCGGGAAATTCTCATGCGAGAACGGGAGGGTCAAGACCGCGCCGCCAACGGGATCGGCGCGGATGATCGCGTTCAGTTCATGCGGCACGCGCTCCGGATCGAGCGCGTCATACGTATAGGGGAATGGGGCGTGCAGATTCTCGAGCATCACGAGGGCGATCAGGCCGGCGGCCCACAGGCGTCGTTCGCCGCGCCCCCGGCGGGCGGTGAGCAACCGGAATCCGCAGGCCGCCAGCACGGCGGCGCACAGCGCGACCATCCCGCCGAATCGCGCCGGCGCGCGGAAGTCCTTGAAGAACGGGATCCGCAGCAGCCAGTCGTACGGCATCGAAACCTTCCACAGGTGGCCGACATCGGGATCGCTCATCGGCGAGCCGAACGAGAGAAACAGGAAGACGAGCATGCAAATCATCAGGAATTTGAACTCGGGCGGTCTGCGCCTCAACCCCACCACCGCCGCCAGCATCAGCACGATCGCGACGTAGCCGAAGAAGACGGTTCCTTCACCCTGCGCCGCCTTGATGCCGAAGTGATACAGCGGGAACAGCCAGCGCGACAGCAACGTGTGGCCCGGCGACGGCAGCAGGTAGTTCAGCACGCCGACGGGGTATTGGTCGTGCGAGGCGCGGCTGCTGAGTTCGGTCGTGTGCACGGTGACCCAGATGCCCCAGACCAGCGGCGCCAGCAAGATCAGCGTGAGCACGGCGCCGGCGCGCAGCCCGCGCCAGCGCTGCCGCGCGGACCAGCCATGGTTCAGCCGCAGCACCGGCGCCAGCAGGATGAACAACACCGAAAACAGCAGCAGGAACAGCGTATTGTAATAGTCGTTCCATGCCGAGGCGGCGAGGCAGAGGCCGGCGGCGACGAAATGGCGCGGCCGGTTCTCCCGCGCGCCGCGCAGCAGAAAATAAAGAAACCACGGGATGAGTTCCGTGCTGAGAATGTTGAGATGGCCGGTCGCCCGCACCATGCGAAAGCTGCTGAAGGCATAGATCACGCCGGCCAGGAGCGCACCCGGCGTGTCGCCGGCGACCCGACGCGCCAGCGCGTACGTCCCCAGGCCGGCAACCACGAACGACCCCATCAGGAAAAGATTGGACCAGAAATACGGGTTCTCATACACGAACGCGCCCAGCGTGTAGAGCAGGCCATAGAAGAACGAGTGCGTGTAATGAAGCATCGAGATGTCGAACGGGCGGTAAAAGTAATCGACGAAAAACGGCAACTGGTGATCGGCGAGTAGCGCGCGCCGCGTCCAACTGAAATTCCAGGCCCACAACATCGAATCGCCCGGCGTGCCCAGCAGCAGGCGATGCGGCCGCGTGACGAGCGGCCATGTCGCGACGGCGGTCAGCATCATGTAGAGCAGCAGGGCGAGCAGATGGGCCGGCGCATGCGAACGCCGCCGCCGAAGCGACTCCAGCAGCGCGCCGGCCCCGCGACGCGGTCGCGCGCCGCCCTCTCCCGGAGGGCGCGCGGCGGCGGGCGGGTGCGTCGGAGAATGCTCCACGATCCTCGGAACCTCGGCGGGCGTCGCGTTCAGTCGGTTGGCAGTGTATGGAAGCGCCCTGCCCGGCGCAAGAGTGAGCAACACGGTCCAGTCGGCTTTCCGGCCCGCCGATTGCATTGATTCTTGGCGGATGGCAAACAGGCGGGTATCATCGGGTTCATGCTGTCGCGGCGCCCTGCTCCGCGGCGTCCCCCACCATCCGATCGCGAATTGAGGCCCGGCGTTGGGATCGAAGCCATGGACGACGTTCCTCATTCTGCGGGCGATGCGCCCCCGCCAGTGGATGAAGAATTTGCTGCTGTTCGCCGGGCTGTTCTTCTCGCGCAATCTCCTCGACCCGCTTTCGGTCAAGCGCGCGCTGGCCGGCTTCGTGATCTTCTGCGGCCTGTCCGGCGCGGTCTATCTGCTCAATGATCTGATCGACGCGCCGCGCGACCGGCTCCACCCGCGTAAACGGCATCGGCCGATCGCCGCGGGTCAGCTCGCTCCGCGCGACGCGGTCCTCGCGATCATCCTGCTCCTGGCGGCCGGCCTCGGCGCCGCCCTCTGGCTCTCGTCGTACTTCTGGATCTGCTGCGTCGCCTATCTGGTCCTGATGCTCTCCTACACGACGATTCTCAAGGAGATCTTCCTGATCGACACGCTGATCATCGCGCTGGGCTTCATTATCCGCGCGGTTTCGGGCGTGATCGTGCTGCGCACCCCCGACAACCAGGTCGACCTGACGTCGTGGTTCGTGATCTGCGTCCTGTTCCTCTCGCTGCTGCTGGCGTTCTGCAAGCGGCGCAGCGAACTGGTGAACCTTGAGGGCAGCGCAATCGAGTTCCGGCCGGTCCTCTCGCTCTACTCGCTGCGGATGATGGACAGCGTCATCGCCGTCTGCGCGGCCGGCTGCATCCTCTCCTACACGCTCTACGCGACGCACATGGAGGAACTCTGGCTGATGCTCTCGACGCTCCCCTTCGTCCTCTACGGGATTTTTCGCTACCTCTACCTGGTCTACAACAGCGACGTAACGGAGGCGCCCGAACATGCCCTGGCCAGCGACCCGCCGCTGCTGGGATGTGTGTTCCTCTGGGGCTGCTCGCTCGTGCTGGTCTACTTTCCCGCCTGATGCGCGCCGGGGCGCCGCGCACCGTGCCGTCGCGGGCACTGCTGCTGGGCGCGCTCTGCCTCTTGTTCTATCCCGATGCGGCCGCGCAACCGCCGGCCGAATCGCTCCTGCGGGAGCGCCCGGCGCCGGCGTCGTATCCCGATCCCATCGTGCCGTGGCTGGGGCTGCCGTCCGATGCGCCGCCGATCCTCCACTACCGCCACGATATCCGCATCGGCCCTCCCGGCGCGGGCCTGTCCATCCGCGAAAGCCGTTGGCAGGCCGACCGGCTCAAGTTGCTCGGCTTTGGCGGCAGCCTCGGGCTGGTCGGCGTCGGAACCGTTTCGGCCGAAGCACCGCTCGATCTGGCGACGACGGTAACGCTCGAAACGATCGACCTGAACGCGGTTCTGCGCTACCTGCAACTGCCGCGCGCCGAGGAAATCGAAGGCCGAGTTTCCGGAACCGTTCATCTCTCGCTGCTGGGCCGCGAATGGCGCCGCATCGACGTGGCCCTCCACGCTCCCGCCGGAACCGTCCGGATCCACCGGCGGCTGATCGCCGACGTGCTCACCACCTATCTGAGCGAGCAGCTCAGCCGCGAGGAGATCTATGCCTCGCTGGACCAGGCCTACCGCGGCATCGAGATGATTCCCTTCGACGCGGTGCGCGTCAACGGCCGCTTCGACCAGCAGACGTTGAACCTGCGCGTCCCGCTGCGCAACGAGATCCTGAATCTGGACCTCGAGCCGCGCATCGAGCGCGCGATCCTTTGGGACCTGTGGGACTTGCTGCGTCGGACGGGCTTTGAGGAACTTGAGGACATCGAGTGGCGGACCCGTCGTTAGTATGACGCTGTAAAGGTTCATCCCGCGCCACAGCCCCCCGTCCCCCCCCAGGCCTCCGGGGTGCTCCCCGTTTTGAATTGCCAACCCTTTCCACCGCCATCATCATGGGCGGGAATGCTGGAGTCCGACATAAACGTGCGGCGTGTCATTTCCGTCCCCTGCATCCCTGCCCTGACCCGCGAACAACCGAACCACCACTCCCCGTGTGAAAGCCGATGACCGTCCCCCCCAAACACAAGCCGTTCGGCCTGCGCCATGGCCTGTGGCTCGCGCTGCTGGCGGCCGGCTGTGTCGGCTTCACCGTCGCGCAGTGGTCGCGCGGTTATGTCGATTTCGGCGACGGCAATTACATGTACATCGGCATGCGGATCGCCGAAGGCGTCGTCCCTTATCGCGACATCCTGGCGCCGCAGCCCCCCTGCCACCTGTTCATGGGCGCGCTGATCTACAAACTGTCGCAGGCGTTCCGTCCCGAAACCCCCGTCTACTTCTTCCGCGGCTACTCGGTTGCGCTGCGGCTGCTTACCCTGCTGCTGGTGGTGGCGCTGGCGATGCGCGCCTGGGGCCGACCCTCGACGGCGCTGGTGGCGGGGGCGATCTATCTCTGGTTTCCCATCGGCTTCTGGTGGTCGTTTGCCTTTCAATCCGAACCGCTCGAGATCGTCTTTCTGCTGGCCATGGCATGGTGCGCGCTGCGGGGGACACGCGCCGGCGACATCGGGACCGGCATCTTCGCCGCCCTGGCCGCCCTCACCAACGCGACCGCCGCCCCTTTTCTGCTCGTCCTGATCATCTTCATGCTGTTGCACGCCCCGGGGCGCGCGCTGCGCATGGCGGCCCCCTGTCTGCTGCTGGCGGGCCTCGTCACGCTCGCGCTGCACATCTGGACCGAAGGCGCCTTCCTGGATGTCGTCGTGTTCAAGCAGGTGGGAACCTACCCCGGCGGGCTCGGTTCGCCCCAGTTCCTGAACTACGCGCGCGGCAAACTGCTCGACCAGGGCGGCAAGGTCCTCGCGCTGGAGGGCGCATTCTGGGTCATCGCGTTGATCGCCGTTCCGCGCTATTTCCGCTCCAGTCCGCTCCCGCCGATGGCGCGCGCCGGACTGACCTGGTTCCTGCTGGCGACCATGACGGCAATCCTCTACGTCACCAAGGGCGGCACCGCCGACTACATCTTCAGCCTCAGCGAGCCGGCCGTCGCGATCCTCGCCGCGGGCGAACTGGTCGCCTGGGCGCGGCGCTGGAAAACCCGCGCCGCCCCCGAAATCGGCGGCGGCTTGTCGATCCGCTCGATCCCGTTTGCCCTCCCCAAACTGGCGGCGGCGTGGATGCTCGCGGTCCTCGCCCTCGGCCCGGGCCTCAATTTCCACGCGCTCCTGTGGGATCAACGCGCCTACGAGCTGAGCGAACGCGGAACCCCCGACCGGCCCGGCGTCCGCCTCGTGCGGCGGATCATCCAGGAGCACAGCCGGCCGCGCGATTTCATTCTGGCGCCGCCGTATTACGCCGTCGATTCCGACCGGCGTCTGTGGGGCGAGTTCAGCGAGCTGTTCATCTGGAACATCACCTACCTGAACGACCTGCGCGCCGGCTTGCGCGAGGGAACCGGCTGGCGCAAGATGCGCGAGATCGGCGAAGCGCTCCGCGCCCAGCAGATTCCAATCGTCATCCTCGAGATGGGCCAGACCGGCATGTCCCGTGAGGTGATGCTGGCGCTTCAGGATCGCTACGTCCCGCTGCGCCCGGATCGGCGCCGGTTCCTGCTCCACACGCTCAACACACGGTTGGGCTTCTTTATCCCGGCGCCGCCGCTCGAAGACGAAACCGCCGCCGCCGAACGGATCCGTCAGTGGGAACTGTTCAAACTCGAGCTGCTCGAAGTCTTCGGGCCCGGCGCGGCGAACGATCAATTCGGGTCCTGGTACGCCGAGCGTCCGGCCGGACCCGGCGCGTCGAGCGGCGAGGCGCCGCCGCGGGAGCCAGCGTGAACGAGCCGTACGATCCCCATTCGGCCTCGACCGACGAGGAACTGCTCCCCGTCGTCGATGAGCACGACCGCCCGATCGGCGTGCGGCGTCGGCGCGAGATCCATCGGCTCGGCCTGCGCCACCGCTCGGTTCAGGTCTGCCTTGTCGATCCGGCCGGGCGGATCTGGTTGCAGAAGCGCAGCCGCCGCAAGGACACCTTCCCCGGTTGGTGGGACATGGCGGTAACCGGGCACGTCGAGCCGGGCGAAACCTACGCCGAGGCGGCGATCCGCGAACTGCGCGAGGAACTCGGTCTGGCGGCCCAACCGCGCTGGATCGGCCGCACCGCCGCCGCCGCGCTGACCGGCTGGGAGTTCCAGGAACACTATCTCCTGCGCTGGAACGGGCCGATCACGGATTTCAACCGCGAGGAGATCGACGAACTGCGCCCCTTCCGCTCCGATGAGATCGAACAGGCTGCCCGCGCAAATCACCCCGATCTGCGCCTGACGCCCGGCGTGATCTACATCCTGCCCCACCTGCTGGCGGCCCTGAAGCCGGAGCAAACGCCATGAACCGCCCGCGGGTCGAAACCGGAACCGGGCGGGCGGCGGACGACGCGGCGGCGCGGCGCGGCGGCGCGCACGAACCGCTCACGATCCGTCGCGACAGCTTCTACCGGCTCGAATGGCTCGTGCTTCTCACTTGCCTGGCCGCGGTGATCCTGGTCTATCCCCTGCGCCTGCAGGACGCGTGGCTCGGCGAGCTCTACCGCTGGTGGGACCGGTCTGATGGCTTCTGGTCGCGCTGGACGCACGCGCAGTTCGGCGCCTACCTTTCGTTCTTCTACTCGCCGCTGATACTGAAAGGCGTCATCGCCGGCGTCGGGGCATTCATCTTTTGCGGGCTGGCGCTGGCGCGCGGGCTGCTCGGCCCGCACCTCCGCTGCGGAACGATCGTCGAGCGTCCACAATCGCCGTGGGCGTGGTGTTCGGTGGCGCTGCTGCTCGGCTGGGTCCTCGCCTCGGGCCTCTGGTCGCCCACGCCGGCACAGGCGCGCGACGCCGCCTGGTTCGTCGCGCCATTCGGCCTCCTGCTGTTTCTCCTCCTGCGGCGCGGCCTGCTGCGTCAGGAAGCCCGCTGGCTTGCAATCGCGCTGGTCAGCCTGGGCGCGATCGTGATGGCGGTCATGCTGATGCAGGCGCTGCCCGGCCTCAGCGAGCTGACCTTTCGCGTGATGACGCGCTTCGATGATTTCCGCAATCTGTATGGCTCGCTGATGGGTCACAACACCGCGGTCGCGTCGCTGCTGCTGATGACGCTGTTTCCGGCCCTCGCGCTGGCCGCGGGGGCCAGGACCAGGCGGCGCCGGCTCGCGCTCGGCCTCTATCTGGTCGCGCTGGTCTACGGCCTGATCGTCACGCAAAGCCGCGCAATCTGGCTTATCGGGCCGCCGCTGATCGTCGGCCAGTTCGTCGCGCTCCTGCGCGCCACGCGCAGTGAGCGGCAGCGGCGCCGGCTGCGCGGGCTGCCCACGCTGCTGCTGGCGATCGCGGCGCTGGCGATCCTGACCCAGGTGATCCGCAAGCCGTGGAATCCGTTCTTTGTCCGCGCCTACACGCTGAGCGAACGGCTTCGCGACCTGGGACCCGATGCGCTGCGCCGCGAGTCGCGCCTGCGGCTCAACGTCATCGGCGCGACGCTCGTGCCCGATCGGCCCCTCCTCGGCCACGGCCTGGCGGCTTTTCAGTATGTCTATCCCAGGCGCCAGGGGGAGTATTTCAGCCGGCATCCCGAGAGCCGCCTCGGCCGCACTGAGAAGCGCTCCCACATGGCGCACAATGAATACCTCCAGGTGGCGATCGAGCAGGGGCTCATCGGGCTCGCCCTGCTGATCGCCGTCCTCGCCGAAGTGGCGCGGCGCGGCGGGCGCCGCGGCCGCCGGCTGCGCGGCCGAAGCCGCCTGCTGCACGAGGCCTTCGGCTGGAGCAGCCTCGGCTTCCTCCTGCACGCGGCCGTCGATTTCCCGTTTCATATCCCCCAACTGCTGGTTCCGGGGCTGCTGTGCGTGGCGGCGTGGTCCGGCACGGGCGGCCTGATCCGCCGCGTCGGCGGCGATGATCCGGGGCGCGCCTTGCCGGCGGGCCGATCCAATTTCCGCTGGCCGGCCTTCGCCCGCCTGCTGGCCACGATGCTCCTGTTCTTCGCCGTGCCGCTGGCTGGCCTGCCGCTCGTGCGCCGGCTCCAGGCCGACGTCGCCTATAATGAAGGCGGCGCCTACCTGACCCGTTATGACCTGTTCGGCCAGAGTTGGCCGCCCGAGGAGGCGCTGGCGAATTTCGAGCTCGCCGCCCAGTCGCTCCGCGAGGCCCTCCGCCTGCAACCGAGCCATTCCTTCGCCTGGCAGAAGCTGTCGCAGGCCCAGTGGCTTGGCGGCCTGATGAAGGCCCGCATGGCGGCCCTGCGCCAGGCCGACGGCGCGCCAGCGGCCGACTTGACCCGCGCCGCGCTCGACGACATGAAGGCCGCCCTCGGCTCCCTCTTCAAGGCCGCCGAGGGGCTCGATTACCACTATTTGCCTTATCAGCGCGGCCGGATCTATCAATCGCTCTACCGCGTCACCGGCGACCCGCGCTATCAGCAGCTCTACGTCGAGGGGCTGGAACAGGCGCTCGCCTACTCCGATGTGTTCGTGGATGGTTTGCATGAATTGGCCGAGGCGCTCGCCCGGAATCCGGCGACGCGCCCGCGCGCCATGGAGCTGCGGCGCCGGATCATCCAGTTCTGGCCCGATCATTTCGTCCGCTGGTACGTCGACCCGGCCTACGAGCTGATTGCGAACAAACGTTACCAGGCGGCGGCCCGCGAACTGGGCTGGATCGTCGATCTGTGGGCGGACCGCGATCCCTGGGTCCTCATCGAAGCCGCCCTGGCCCATCTCCGCGCCGGCGACCGCGACCGGGCGCTCGAACTGATCCGCCAACTTCGGGAGCGCGATCTGCCGACCTATCATGGCGCCGGCGGCCATCTGCTTGAGCCCCTTCTGCTCGGGCAATGGGCGCAGGCTTACGAAGCGCTGGCGAGCATCATGCCGCCCGACGCCCCCTCGCGCGCCGAAATGAAGGTCGTCGAACACGAACTGCAACGACGCCTCGGCCGCACCACCGAGCCCTCGCGCTACCCACCGCCAGAAGGCGTGGCGGCCGACGCATGGCAACGGCTGGTCGCCGAGACGCGCCCGATGGTCCTGCTGCACCTGTTCAACGATCCTGAGCGGGCCGAACAGGCGCTGCGGGACCGACTGGCGCTGCCCGGGCCGCCGCCGGCGGTCGATTTCTGGCTCGAAGCGATCTACATCGCGCGCGCCCGGGGCAACGCCGAGCTGGGACGCGAAGCGCTGGAACGGGCCGCCGCGCTCGATCCCCGCCACCCGGCGCTCCTCGCCCTGCGCTCGACGCCCGACGAGGAACCGTAGCGCCTGTCCCCCAATCCCTATCCGCTTGCTTTGACTGATTCCGCTCTTTACAGTGTTCGTGACCGCTCTTAACCGCCCCGCCGGGCGCCGCGGATGGCCGCCGACGCACGGGCGCATGACCCCTCCCCGATGGGCTAGCAGGTCGGATTGATTGTGAATCGCGTCAAGCCCCCGACGACCGAAGCGTCGCAAACCCGCATCCTGATCGTTGATGATGAACCGATGCTCCGCTCGGTCGTCCAGGACTTCCTGGCCCTACTCGGCTATCAAAAGTACTGGCTGGCCGGCGACGGGCGCGAGGCGCTCGAAATCCTCCGCGCCCACCCCATCGACGTCATGCTGAGCGACATCCGCATGCCCGAAATGGAACTCGAGGAGTTGCTGACGATCGTCAACGACGAATTCCCCGGTCTGGTCGTAATCGCCACATCGGGTTATTCGGATTTCGAAAGCGCGCGCAATATCCTCTGCCGCGGCGCCCACGACTTCCTTGAAAAACCGCTCAACCTGGACGCGCTGGAGCAATCCATCGGCTGGGTCATCCGCCGCCGCAGAATCCTCGACGAGGTCGCCGAACAATTCGGCGCCGGCCCGACCGGCGACGAAGCCTGGCGCCGGCTCGACCACCTGTGCGACACGCTGACCGACGCCGGCCGCACCTTCCCGCGCGCCCTGCTCCATTGCGTCCGGACCTATCAGCTGTCACGCCGGCTCAACCTGCCGCTCAGTGAGGAGGAACATCAGGA